>JAEEGL012799766.1_pt1 | contig 19490 bp, 15 predicted proteins | sample 9134231 | NCBI WGS metagenome assembly JAEEGL01 (sample SAMN16246548, study PRJNA631951) | gut metagenome | biome: gut microbiome; feature: rumen; material: fiber-attached | host: Bos | place: Iran: Karaj | collected 2018-10
GATGAAGACACACGGGGGCCGAGGTCACGCCCGATGACGGTAGCACCCATCAGACAGACCTGAAGCTCCTCCTCCTTGAAGAGGTTTACCAGGATGTCGGTGTGGGGAGCTGAGGTGTAGGGGAAGAGGTCCTTGCCGTCGAAGACAAAGAGTTTGTCAACGCCATAAGGAAGTATCTGATCTTCCACCTTTCCTTTAATACCTGTGCCTGCTACGACAGCATGCAGCTCCACACCCAGTTCATTGGCGAGCTTGCGACCCTTGGTCAGCAACTCTTGAGATACTTCCTGTACTTGAGTACCTTCTATCTCGCAATATACAAATACATTATTCATATCTCTTAACCAATAATCTTTTCGTCCAACAATTCTTTGATCATTCCCTCGATGTCCGCATCACTGGCTGTCAGCGTCTTGCTCTCCTTGGCCTGGAACACAATGTTCTTGATAGCCTTTACTTTCGTAGGAGAACCGCTGAGACCGCATTGTGCGGGATCGCCATCGACATCAGCCACGCTCCATTGATTCAGCGTAAGGTAGGGACGCTCCTCGTAGAGGTTATCATAGGGTGTTCCCTCTGCGGGACGCTCCAGTGGGCAGGAGGCACGCTTGTACTTCATCACCAGCTTAGCGTTTTGAGGGCGGCAGGGAGCAGCACTTCCGTTGACGGTGATGACCACGGGCAGGGGAGCTTCTACGGTCTCCACGCCACCGTCGATGTGACGTTTCACAGTTGCCACGCCGTCTTTGACGCTGATTTCTTCTGCATATGTCACCTGATTGAGGCCCAGTTTCTGAGCCACCTGCGGACCTACCTGAGCCGTATCGCCGTCGATAGCCTGACGACCACCTATGACGATATCCACATCACCAATTTTCTTGATGGCAGTAGCTAATGCGTAAGAAGTAGCAAGGGTATCAGCACCTGCGAAGAGACGGTCGGTAAGCAACCAACCAGTATCTGCGCCGCGATAAAGTCCCTGACGGATAACCTCTCCTGCACGTGGAGGACCCATCGTGAGGATTCCTACTGTGGAGCCCGGATTCTGCTCTTTCAAACGAAGGGCCTGCTCCAGGGCGTTCAAATCTTCGGGGTTGAAGATAGCGGGAAGGGCTGAACGGTTCACGGTGCCTTCAGCAGTCATTGCATCCTTGCCCACATTTCGGGTGTCTGGCACTTGCTTAGCCAGCACAACGATTTTAAGACTCATATTCTTCTAATTTAACATTCCATGTATCTTTAGCGGGTGCAAAAGTACTCACAATTTTCGAGATTGACAAAAAAAAGCGAAAAAAACGGCCTTTGGACGCCAGCTATACAACAAATTATGGAGAAATCTTTTATGCTTTGAAGCATTATTCGTACTTTTGCCGCGTGAAGCGGCAAAAGGCATACGATTTGATTCGTGTTTCCCCGACTGAGCAGAACTACAAAAAACAACTTATAACATGAAGAAGTATATCCTTTCTCTGATGACCATTGTGCTTATTGCCAGCACACCTGCCAGCGCCAAACTGACCTTCGGTGCCAAAGGTGGTATCAATTTCACCCATCTGTCTTTTAACAAAGATATGTTTGACTCTTCCAGTCGGACGGGTTGGTTCGTGGGGCCCACATTGAAGGTGAGCTCGCCCTTGGGCTTTGGACTCGACGGCGCCGTGTTCTTCGACTCTCGTAAGACCGAAGTAGAAAATGGCAACAAGCTAACCTTCAATAGCCTCCAAATTCCCATTAATGTCCGCTTTGAACTCGATCCCATCAAAGTTCTGGGAGTCTATATTGCTACAGGTCCTCAATTCGGAATAAATTTTGGGGACACACAAATCGAGTTAAATAACTTTGGCAATACTATGGAGATGAAGCGCACAGCTTTTTCCTGGAATATTGGTGCAGGTATAATCCTGTTTCATCACTTAGAACTGGGGGCTGCCTACAACTTCCCCATCAGCAAGTTAGGTGACATCACAGCCCTCGGCGACGACTCGAGAGCCAAAGTCTGGACGGTCAGCGCCGCCATATATTTTTAACAGCAGGAAAGGCCGGCAGCTTATTTCTGTCGGATAAAGATATTGATGGGAGTGCCGGAGAAATTCCAGCGCTCCCTAATCTTATTCTCCAGGAAACGGCGGTAAGGCTCCTTCACGTACTGAGGCAGGTTGGCATAGAAGACAAAGCTGGGGATACGGGTATCCGGCAGCTGGGCACAGTACTTGATTTTAATGTACTTACCTTTGATGGAGGGAGGGGGATAAGCCTCTATCAGAGGCAACATCTCCTGATTAAGTTTGGTGGTTCCCACTCGAGCCCTACGATGTTTGTCGACGGCTGCGGCAGCCTCCAGCACTTTGAAGATACGCTGCTTGGTGAGTGCCGAGGCGAAGATGATGTCGAAATCTGTAAAAGGCGCCATACGCTCGCGAATGGCGTCCTCAAAGTACTTGATTGCAGTTGTGGACTTATCCTCGACGAGGTCCCACTTATTAACCACCACAACAAGTCCCTTTTGGTTGCGCTGGATGAGCTGGAAGATATTCAGATCCTGAGCCTCAACACCACGGGTGGCATCCAACATAAGGATACATACGTCGGAGTTCTCGATTGCCCGGATACTACGCATGACGCTGTAGAATTCCAAGTCTTCGCTGACCTTGGATTTACGACGAATGCCCGCCGTATCTACAAGCAGGAAATCGAATCCGAACTTCTGGTAGTGGGTATAAATACTATCGCGGGTGGTGCCAGCTATGTCTGTGACGATGTGTCGCTCCTCACCAATAAAAGCATTTGTAAGACTGGACTTCCCAACGTTAGGACGTCCAACGACAGCGATACGCGGTAGTCCAGGATCTTCTTGCACTTCATCGACCTTCGGCAGTTTCTCTATCACAAGGTCAAGGAGGTCACCCGTTCCACTTCCCGTAGCCGATGAAATACAAAACGGATCGCCCAGGCCCAAAGCATAGAACTCTGCCGCCTGCCACTGCTGGTCATTATTGTCGGTTTTGTTTGCCACAAGAATGACAGGCTTGGTTGCACGGCGTAGGATGCCCGCCACCTGCTGGTCGAGATCGGTGACACCTGTAGTGACATCAACGAGGAAGAGTATCACGTCGGCCTCCTCGGTAGCAAGGGTGACTTGCTTGCGGATTTCTTCTTCAAAGATATCGTCGCTATTGACGACCCAACCGCCCGTATCAACGACAGAAAACTCACGGCCCACCCATTCGCACTTGCCGTACTGGCGGTCGCGAGTGGTTCCGGCCTCGTCGGAAACGATGGCGTGACGCGTCTTAGTCAGACGGTTAAAGAGGGTGGACTTGCCTACATTGGGGCGTCCTACGATTGCTACTAACATAAGAATAAATTATTCCAGTTTATATCCATATTGCTTCATGGCGCGTTCGCTGTTGCGCCAGTCCTTGTCGACTTTGACGAAGCATTGCAGATAAATCTTCTTGCCGAAGAAACGTTCGAGTTCGCGGCGGGCCTCGCTGCTGACACGCTTGAGGGCAACGCCCTGATGTCCGATAATGATGCCTTTCTGGCTCTCGCGTTCCACATATACCACAGCTTCAATTCGGATGAGGTCATCGGTCTCCTTGAAGCTCTCCACGACGGGTTCTACGGAGTAAGGAATCTCCTTATTATAATATAAGAGAATCTTCTCGCGGATGATCTCCGTGACAAAGAAACGGGCGGGCTTATCGGTCCATGTGTCCTTGTCAAAATAAGCGGGCGACTCGGGCAGCAGCTCCTTGATGCGCTGCAACACCTGATCTATGCCGAACTTATGAAGAGCTGAAATGGGGAAGAACTCCGCCTGAGGCAACACCGCATGCCACTCTTCCACCTTCTGGGCGAGGGCTTCCTGATTGCTGAGGTCTATCTTATTGATGAGGACGAGAATGGGTACCGACAGGTGCTGCACCTTCTGAAGGAAATCAGCATTTTTATCGGGCGTTTCGACCATATCCGTGACATACAGCAAGATGTCAGCGTCTTCGAGAGCGCCCTCGGAAAACTGCAACATCTGCTCCTGCAGCTTGTAGTTGGGTTTCAACACGCCAGGAGTGTCTGAGAAGCATATCTGCATCTCGGGCGTATTGAGGATGCCCATGATACGGTGGCGCGTAGTCTGTGCTTTGAAGGTGGCAATGGAAATACGTTCGCCCACGAGGAGATTCATGAGCGTGGATTTCCCCACATTCGGGTTCCCAACAATATTTACGAAGCCAGACTTGTGCATTATTTACTGTCGTAGCCCCATTTCATGTAAGCTGCACCCCAAGTGAAGCCTGCACCAAATGCGGTGAAGATGAGGTTGTCGCCTTTCTTCAGTTGTTTCTCATAATCCCAGAGAGCCAGAGGCAGCGTACCGCTGGAAGTATTGCCGTACTTCTGGATATTCAGCATAACCTTCTCCATTGGCATTTCCAGCCGCTTGGCAACCGCCTCGATGATGCGTACATTCGCCTGATGCGGAATAATCCAGTCAATGTTTTCATTGGTGAGGCCATTGCGCTCGGCAATGCGTGCGCAGGCGTCGGACATGTTGGTCACTGCGAACTTGAAGACGGTGCGACCTTCCTGATGCAGATAGTGCATGCGATGCTCCAAGGTGAAATAGGACGGAGGGGTGGCGGAACCGCCAGCCTTCAGACAGAGGAAGGGCAGTCCCTGACCGTCGGTGCGCAGGTAGCTATCCTGCCAACCGAGATCCTCGGTAGTGCCTTCCACCAGCGTGGCAGCAGCACCGTCGCCGAAGATGGCACAGGTCTGACGGTCTGTAAAGTCGAGAATGCTCGACATCTTGTCTGCGCCAATAACGACAATCTTCTTATACCTTCCGCTCTCAATCATACAAGCGGCCTGTTCCATGGCGAATAGCCATCCTGAGCATGCAGCAGAGAGTTCAAAAGCGTGGGCGTTGGTCATTCCACACTTGCCCAAAACAATACTTGCCGTAGAGGGGAAATGATAGTCAGCCGTAGAGGTAGAGCAAATGACTGCATCAACGGTGAGCGGGTCAGTACCCGTCTTCTCCAGCAGTTGCTTCACTGCTTTGCGCGCCATATAGCTCGTACCCAGTCCTTCTTCGTTGAGGATGCGACGCTCTTTGACTCCGATACGGGTCATTATCCATTCGTCGGAGGTATCTACCATCCGACTGAGTTCATCATTGGTGAGGACATAATCGGGAACATAGCCCCCCACACCAGTGATGATGGCATGTAGTTTTTCCATGAAGAGTCTGTTTTTGTTGAAACGCTGAAAAGTTGAAACGTTGAAAGTTACCTTATGCGAATTATACGTCAGCAAAGGTACCTTTCAGCTTTTCAACTTTTCCACTTTTCAATGTTTGGTTACGCTTCTTCCTTCTCGATAGCGACCTTGCCACGATAGTAGCCGCAGGCGGGGCATACGGTGTGGTAGATGTGAAACTCACCGCAGTTAGGGCATTTTGCCAATGCGGGTGCTACTGCCTTGTCGTGAGTTCTGCGCTTAAGGGTGCGAGTTTTTGATTGTCTTCTTTTAGGATGTGCCATTTTGATTTACTATTTGGTTGTTTACTATTATTTACGACTATTACCCTCCGACCGGGGAGGGAGTTCCAGGGGCGCTCTATTCATCGAACGAGAGTCCCTTGAGTGCATCCCATCGCGAATCGGTGGGCTGCGGAGTGGACGTTGCGCTTTCGCCGTCGTCACTTCCGGGTTCGTCGTCGGTGACGAGAAACTGACTCACATCCTCCATGCATCCACCTTCGGGGTGCACATGAGCAATAGGTATAGCCAGCGCGATAGTCTCATAAAGATTCCATGCGATGTCGAGAATAGGTCTATCCTCTGGAACGATGATACATTCGCCGTCGTCATCGAACTGGTCGCCTAAGCGAACTTCGATTTCGTCCTCGGCCTCGATGGGTTGAGTCATCGGCGCGAGGCAACGGTCGCAAGGAATCTCAATGATTCCAGTAGCGTGGATCACGAGAAGGAAGCCAGCAGCCTTCTTTTTCACCCGAAGCGTGGCCTGCAGCTGTCCGTGCTCGATTTCCTGTTCATCCAGAGCGCTAAAAAAATGATCATCGAGCGTCCACGAGAGGGTCGTTTCCCCATCTCCAAACTCTCGGAAATCTATCTTGAAGCGTCCTGCTGTGTCCATACGGGCGGCAAAGGTAAGCGTTTTTTCTCGAGTGACAAAGGATTAGGGCAAAAACTTTAGCATTTAGCCAGTAAAGTTTAGCGTTTTTAGCGTTTAAGGCCCTAAAAATGCACCTTTGTTGCATCCCTCTTGCACTTATTTCGCATTATTTTTCTTCAGCTCGATGCGAAAAGTTGTTCCCTTTCCGATTTCTGAAGATTTAACGAAGATCTTCCCGTGATGATACTCCTCCACGATACGTTTTGCCAGCGAGAGTCCCAAGCCCCAGCCACGCTGTTTGGTGGTGTAGCCGGGCTGGAAGACGCTGCTCCACTGCCCCTTCGGAATCCCCTTTCCCGTATCTGCTACTTCGACCACGAATCGCGTGAGCTCCTCCAGGGCTGTAATCGTGATGTCGCCCGAACCGTCCATAGCATCGACAGCATTCTTGCACAAATTCTCCACCACCCATTCAAAGAGAGGCGCAGAGAGCATGGCGAAGAGGGGTTGCTCAGGCAGACGTGTAGTTATCTTTACCCTATTCGACGTGCGACGTCCGATGTACTCCGCCACATGACCTATCACCTCATTGAGATTCTCGGGCTTGGGTTCTGGCATTGAACCAATCTTCGAGAAGCGCTCGGCAATCATCTGCAAGCGCTTGACGTCCTTATCCATTTCAGGCAGCAGCTGGTCGTCGGGGTACGTTTCGCGCAGCACCTGAGTCCACGCCATCAGCGACGAGATGGGTGTTCCAAGCTGGTGAGCCGTTTCCTTTGACAAGCCCACCCACACTTTATTCTGCTCGGCACGCTTGCTGCTGAGCAGGGCGAAAACAGCAACTGCGAGGAAGATGAGCACCACTGCCAGTTGGATAAAAGGATAGCGTGCCAGCCGCTTGAGCATAATGCTCTCGTCATAGCACACCTCCATAAAGGTGCCTTGATCCTCGTCCAGTTCGATGCGGATGGAGCGCCCCTGTTCTTTCATTGCCAACGCTTTCTCCCGGACAATGCGGTCGACATCTTCCGGGGATTTGGCGCGGACGGCCAGGTTACGATATGTCTGCACCTCCCCTTCCTCGTCGAGGACGATGACAGGAATCGTGTTGTTGCCGTTAATCACCTTCAGCACCAGCGAGAGGTCTGTTTGGTCGTCAGCCATATCAAACGTACGCATCGCCTCGGCCCACACCTCCATACGTTCCCTTTCTTCGAGCGAAAGGTCGGCAACAAGGTAATGGGTCCACGTGAGCGACGCTGCACAGATAATTACAGCCGCACAAACAAGCAAAAACTTTACTTGGCGCATTCTATCGGTCCATTGCATGGGGCAAAGATAAAGAGTTTTTATTAAAGAAACGAAAAACATTGCCTTTTTCGTATGTTATTTGAGAAAAAAAACGTATTTTTGCGCCCGATGAACGCAAAAAACGCACACATTATATATATAATACTCCTCCTGACGGGACTTTTTGCAGGTGCTTGTCATGATGAGGAGGCGACTCCACGGCTACCGGGAAACGTAGGCGACACGCTGGAGCGCACCATCATCTTTTATATGGCTGCCGAGAATTCCCTGAACAGCTATATGACCGCTGATTCCGTAGAAATTGCATGGGGCACAGACAGCCTGCCGGAGCACACACGCGCCGTCCTTTTCCTGGACGACGTCAAGAGCAGCCGACTATGCGTCGGAATGCGCGGATTACCACTTCAGACCGTGAAGACATACGAGGGAAACATCTGCAGCACCGACAGCCAGTCGATGGTCAATATTTTCCACGACATTCTCCGCCTTTACCCTGCCCGCTCCTATGGCCTCGTTATGTGCAGCCACGCCTCGGGCTGGCTTTTCGACGACCCCGTTACCAAGGCACGGGATTCACGTCGCCGTTCCTTCGGCATCGACAACGGGAAACGCACCACAGCCAACCAAGGCCAGAAGATGAATATTCCCACGCTGGCCGGAGTACTCGAAGGCTGTACGCATTTTGACTACGTGATGTTCGACGCATGTTTCATGCAATGCATCGAAGTGGCGTATGAACTGCGCCACACTGCCGACTATATCATCGCTTCGCCGGCAGAGATTCCAGGAACCGGGGCCCCCTTCACCAAACTGATGCGCCTGTTGGCAGCCACACCGACAGATGCCGCCACGGCTGCCGCCATCGCTGAACGTTATGCCAGCGAGGCATTATCCTCGACTTATCGAGGCGCCGAACTTTCAGTCATCCGAACAGACCGCCTGGAACACCTGGCACTAACCACGGCACCAATCATGCAGCAGTTGTTGGCCAGCGCCAAAGAACTCAACACCTACGGCGTGCAGCACTACTATCCCGACCTCTGGTCGACGTATTACCCCGCATTTTACGATATGAAACACCTGCTGTACACCCACCTCGACTCTGCCACTTATGCTCAGTGGGACAGAGTCTTCGAGGAAGCGGTGCCTACACAAGCTCTGACGCCAAGCTGGTATTCCGCCTACAACTGGGGTTCCCAGCAGTACCTCATCGACCAGACCCACACGGGCGGGGTCTCCATCTACATCCCACGTTCCACTCATAAAACTCTGGGTTGGATCGATGACTATCACCGTCTGCAATGGTATAAAGACCTTGGACTGGAAGTTACTAATTGGTAAGCCTATGGCAATAAATAATCATTACAAGAAACAGACGACCCAGCAGGAGCGTGAGGAATGCTACCAGTGGTTCGAACAGCACATGGACAACCTGCCCAAGCAGCTGGAGATGGGATTCATGTCCATTGATGACGTGCCCAGAACCGCAAAGCGCTTCATCAGGAAAATGCGCAATCAGAAAGAAAACGCCAGCATCTTCGAGGGACAATTTGCCGTCCTTCAGATGATTCGCGAGTTCGCAGAGAAGACGATGAAAGAACAATAAACACCTATATTTTATATGTTATTCAGCAAACAAACTTATATCGACAGACGCGACATACTGCGTCGACGTATTGGGAACGGACTGATTGTGTTATTCGGCAACAACGACTCGCCCGTGAACTACCCGTCCAACGGCTATCAGTTTCGGCAGGACAGCTGTTTCCTCTACTATTTCGGCCTACATCGCGACGGCCTCGTGGGAGTCATCGATGCAGACTCGGGCGACGAGTGGCTTATCGGCAATGACATCGACATCGAGGACATCGTGTGGTTCGGTTCCGTAGAGAGCGTTGCAGACATGGCAGAACAAGTGGGCGTGCAGCGCAGCGCCCCCATGCACCGGCTCGAGAGTCTCTTCCGCGATGCCTTGGACAGCGGCCGCGAGATTCATTTTCTCCCGCCTTACCGCCACGACCTGATGATTCAGCTAATGGACCTCACGGGCATCCATCCCCGCGACCAGCGTTCCCGCGCTTCGCTGAAACTCATCCAGGCAGTAGTCGAGCAACGCATCGTGAAGTCAGCCGAAGAAGTGGCAGAAATCGAACGCGCATGTGCCATTGGCTATGAAATGCACACTACTGCCATGCGCCTTTGCCGACCAGGTGTCAGCGAACAGGAAATTGCAGGTCGCATCAGCGGCATCGCATCCTCCAAAGGCTGCATCGTCAGTTTCCCCTCCATTCTCTCCATGCATGGTGAAATCATGCACGGCTATCCTTCAACCAAGCCACTGGAGGCTGGACGCCTGATGCTCTGCGACTGCGGAGCTGAGACCAATGAAAACTACTGCAGCGACAACACCCGCACCACGCCCATCAGCGGACGCTTCACTTCGCGTCAGCGCGACATCTATCAGATTGTCGTCGACGCCCACGACCGCGCCTACGAAATGGCCCGTCCGGGCGTGAAGTGGTGGGACGTTCACTTCGAGGCCGCCCGTGTCATCACCGAAGGGCTGAAGGCACTCGGATTGATGCGCGGCAACACCGACGATGCCTTGGCAGCCGGCGCTCATGCCATGTTCTTTCCGCATGGACTCGGACATGCCATGGGCATGGATGTTCACGATATGGAAGGCCTCGGACAGATCTACGTCGGCTTCGACGATGAGGTGCGCCCAAACCTCGAGCAGTTTGGCACCAACTGTCTGCGCTTCGGCCGACGGCTGCAGGAGGGCTACGTGATGACCAACGAGCCCGGCATCTATTTCATCCCCGCGCTCATCGACGACTGGCGCGCCAGCGGCCACTGCGCCGAGTTCCTCAATTTCGACCTTCTGGAGAGCTACAAGGACTTCGGCGGCATCCGAATCGAGGACGACCTCCTCATCACCGCCGACGGCTGCCGTTACCTCGGCGAAAAGATGATTCCCTATCACGTCAAGGAACTCGAGGAATTCCTGGAGACCAGAGAATAACCCATAATCCTATTTGCCCCAATAGCCCCATTACAACACCCCCAATAATTATCAAACAAACTATGAAGAAAAACCTTTTCATCGCCCTCCTGGCAGTATTGTTCGCCAGTGGCCTTCAAGCACAAGAAGAGAACCCCAACAAGAAGCCCGTCTTCACGACCATCAAGGAGTTGCCCATCACCAGCGTCAAGAACCAGAACCGCAGCGGCACCTGCTGGGCCTACAGCACCCTGAGTTTCTTTGAATCCGAAATCCTGAAGAAGACCGGCAAGACCTACGATCTCGCCGAAATGTTCGTCTGCAACAAAGATTATATGGAACGCGCCGACGTGACCGTTCGCATGCATGGCGACTGCGACTTCTCGCAGGGCGGCTCTGCCGGCGACGTGCTCTTGATCATCAAAAATCATGGCATCATCCCAGAGGAAGCCATGGCCAAGCCCGGCACGATGATTGGCGACACGCTGGCTAACTTCAACGAGTTCTTCAGCGTCATGACCCCCTACGTCAAAGCCATCGCCACCAGCAAGAGCAAGACCATCACGCCGCAGTGGAAATCCGGCCTGCAAGGCATCCTTGATGCCTACCTCGGCAAGACCCCCGAGACCTTTACCTACGAGGGCGTCACCTACACCCCGCAGTCCTTCGCCCAAAGTCTCGGCCTCGACTGGAATGACTACGTCAGCATCACCAGCTATACCCATCACCCCTTCTACACAAGTTTTGCCGTCGAAGTACAGGACAACTGGCGCTGGGACCACAGCTACAACGTTCCCATGGACGAGATGATGCGCATCATCGATAACGCACTCGAGAACAACTACACGGTTGCCTGGGGCGGCGACGTTAGCGACGAAGGCTTCACCCGCCAGGGACTTGGAGTCCTCTATAACACCAAAACCGCCGACGGCCTCTCCGGCAGCGACCAGGCCAAATGGCTGAACATGAAGCCCACAGAGCGCGCACACCTCATCGATAGCCTTGGCATCACCGCACCCGAAATCGTGCCCACCCAGGAACAACGCCAGAAAGACTTCGACAGCTGGGAACTCACCGACGACCACGGCATGCACATATACGGTTTGGCCAAGGACCAGAACGGACGCGAGTACTACATGGTCAAGAACTCTTGGGGCGAAGCTGGCGAATACAAGGGCATCTGGTACATGACCAAAGCCTTCATCGCCGCCCGCACCATGGATTTCCTTATTAACAAGAACGCTATCCCCAAGGACATCCGCAAGAAACTTGGCATCTGATGTCGAGTGCATCGTATTGACGAAAGTTGCAATTGAAATAGTGGTTCCATCGCTCCAGAACTGTCGTTTTGAAGCGATGGAATCATCATTTTTGGGTAAAAAGCAAGGCGAAAGGAGTTTTTTATAGAAATATAACATTGTTGAGAACTGCTGTTCGCGGTTTTTTTCCTACCTTTACGCGCTCTTATAGCCATATTCATGGCTCTTCGCGAAAGAAATAGGATAAAAACAACATATAAATGAATTACAAATGGAATTACGAACCTCCTACAGAAGAACGTTGGGAAGCAGCTAAGGCGCTGGCGCAAGAGGTGAATATTCACCCTGTGCTGGGAAAGTTGTTGCTCGACCGCGGCGTCACCTCTGCCGCCGAAGCGAGGCGGTTCTTCCGCCCGCAGCTCACGGGATTGCTGGATCCTTTCCTCTTTCGTGACATGCATGTGGCGGTGGACCGACTGAACCAGGCACTGGGCCGCAAGGAGCGTATCCTCGTGTATGGAGATTATGATGTAGACGGTTGTACGGCCGTGGCACTCGTCTACAGGTTCTTACAACAATTCACGACCAACCTGGACTTCTACATCCCCGACCGCTATGAGGAGGGATATGGAGTCAGCCACAAAGGAGTGGACTATGCCCACAGTACGGGAGTCGGGCTGATCATCGTGCTCGACTGCGGCATCAAGGCTATCGAGGAAATCGCCTATGCAAAGGAGTTGGGCATCGATTTCATCATCTGCGACCACCACGTGCCGGACGACGAACTGCCCCCAGCCGTGGCAATCCTAAATGCCAAACGGGTAGATGCCACCTACCCCTACGAACACCTCTCGGGTTGTGGCGTAGGATTCAAACTGATGCAGGCGTTCGCCATAAACAACGGCATCCCCTTCAACCAGCTGACGCCCCTGCTGGACCTGTGTGCTGTGAGCATCGCGTCGGATATTGTCCCCATTTTGGGCGAGAACCGCATCCTGGCTTACCACGGACTGAAGCAGATCAACGCTAACGCGAGCGTGGGACTAAAGGCCATTATTGAGATCTGCGGACTGGGCGAGCGCGAGGTGACAATGAGCGATATCATCTTCAAGATTGGGCCGCGCATCAACGCCTCCGGCCGCATGCAAAACGGCGGCGAAGCCGTGGCGCTACTGGTGGAAAAAGACCCCGACCGCGCACATCGCATGGCACTACAGATTAACGCCTACAACGACCAGCGCAAAGATCTCGACAAGGAGATGACCCAAGAGGCTAACGGCATCGTGGAGCGTCTGGATTCGGGCCACGAACACAAGGCCATCGTCATCTACAACGAAGAGTGGCACAAGGGTGTCATCGGTATTGTGGCTTCGCGACTGACGGAAATCTACACCCGCCCCTCCGTGGTGCTGACGCGTACCGACGACATGGCTACTGGCAGTGCGCGCAGTGTCTCGGGCTTCGATATCTACAAAGCCATCGATAGCTGTCGTGACCTGTTGGAGAACTTCGGCGGCCACACCTACGCTGCCGGCCTGTCGATGAAGGTGGAGAATGTGCCGGAGTTTAAGCGCCGTTTCGAGGAATACGTGGAGGCGAACATCCTTCCCAACCAGATACAGTCGGAACTGACCATCGATGGAATGCTGGATTTCCACGACATCAACCACCGGTTCCTCATCGACCTCAGGAAGTTCGCGCCCTTCGGCCCCGACAACCAGAAACCGCTGTTCTGCACCGAGCACGTCTATGACTATGGAACGAGCAAGGTCGTAGGGCACCATCAGGAGCACATCAAGTTGGAATTGGTGGACAACAAGAGTTCCAACGTAATCAGTGGTATCGCCTTCGGCCAGAGTTCCCAGGCCCGTTTCATCAAGAGCAAACGCGCCTTCGACATCTGCTACAGCGTGGAGGAAAACACTCACAAGCGCGGCGAGGTGCAGCTGCTCATTGAGGATATCCGTCCGTGTGAGGAGGAATGACCTACAAAGAGATTCTCAGGCAGTACTTTGGCTTCGATGAATTCCGTGGCATTCAGCAGGAAATCATCGAAAGTATAGGTGCAGGCCGCGACACACTGGGGCTGATGCCCACAGGAGGCGGCAAGAGTATCACCTTCCAGGTGCCGGCACTGGCTAAGGAGGGCATTTGCCTCGTCATCAGCCCCCTGATCGCCCTTATGAAGGATCAGGTGGAGCACCTGCGCAAGAAAGGTGTCAAGGCGATAACTATCCATACGGGAATGTCGCACGAAGAGGTACTGGTGGCACTGGAAAACTGTATCTATGGCAACTTCAAGTTCCTGTATGTCTCGCCAGAACGCCTGTCCTCTGAACTCTTCATCGCCAAACTCAGCCACATGCAAGTGAGCTTCATCGCTGTCGACGAGGCTCATTGTATCTCGCAGTGGGGATATGATTTCCGACCTTCGTACCTCAGCATTGCGCAGGTGCGGCGCGTACTGCCGAATGCTCCCGTTCTGGCACTGACGGCCACCGCCACTCCCGCCGTGGTCCAGGATATCCAACGACAGTTGCGGTTCAGCAGCGAGAACGTGTTCCGCATGAGTTTCGAGCGACAGAACTTGGCCTACAGCGTACGCTCCTATGCGGGTGTTTTGGAGCAGGAGGTACTGGAACTGCTTCAGGAGATTGAGGGCAGTTCCATTATCTATGTGCGCAGTCGGAGAGGCACGCGCGAACTGGCCGAGTGGCTGATGGCACATGACGTGACAGCCACCTTCTATCATGCTGGTCTGACAAATCAGGAGAAAAATGAACGCGCCCGTGCGTGGCAGAAGGGTGACATCCGCGTAATGGTCGCCACGAATGCTTTCGGAATGGGCATCGACAAACCGGATGTGCGGTCGGTCATTCACGCCGACGTCCCCGACTCCCCCGAGGCATATTTCCAGGAAGCAGGGCGTGCTGGGCGCGACGGGCAGCTGGCCCACGCAGTGTTGCTGCGCGGCCCGCGGGCAGAGGCCATCCTCCGCCGCCGGGTGGACGAGACTTATCCGCCGGAGGAGTACGTCGTACAAGTATATGAGGACATGTGTTGCTTCCTCCAGATGGCGGTGGGCGACGGCTATGGTGCCACGCGCGAGTTCTCGCTCGAAAATTTCTGCCGCAACTTCCGCCACTACCCCGTACGGGCCTACAACGCCCTGCAGTTGCTCTCGCGAGCAGGATATATCGAGTGGAGCGATGCAGAGGAGAACCGCAGTCGGGTGATGATGACCTGTCGCCGCGACGAACTCTACGGGCTGCGGCTGTCTGTTGTTGCCGACCAGCTGCTGGGCGTGCTCCTGCGCTCCTGCACAGGAATCTTCAGCGAATATGTGTTCATCGAAGAGGGCGAACTCGCTATTACTATGGGCGTCACGGAGAGTGAAGTCTGCGAGGCGCTAATCACTCTCAGCCGCAATCATGTTATCAACTACATCCCACGCAAGTTCATCCCCTATGTAACCTTCGTCCAGCGTCGGGTGGACAACGACGAAGTGACGCTGCCGCGCAGTGTCTATGCCGACCGGCGTCTGGAACTGGAACAACGTATCCAGACAATGATCGGCTACCTCAGCACCCATGAATGCCGCAGCCGTTTTTTCCTGAACTATTTCGGCGAGAGCGAGGCACGGGACTGCGGCAAGTGCGACAACTGCCTCGGAAGCCATGAACTGCTGCCAGGCCGCCAGCCGCTGTCAGAGTCCGACCTGGAGGGCATCCGCCAGCATATTTTGGATCTCTACAGCAAACAGGGGCGCGAGGCGCTGGAGCACCTGCACATCGATGGCATTTCAGACACAAAAGTCGCAGAAGTTCTGCATCAGATGATACTTGAAGAGGATATTCCCGCTCTTTAGTCCTTTTTTGCGTAGCAAAAACGCTTTTCTCGCTATCTTTTTGCTATAAATTGAAGGATATTTCGTACCTTTGCACCCAAAATTGAAAACAAATGAAAGTACTCAAGTTTGGAGGAACCAGTGTCGGTTCCATAGAAAGCATACTCAGCGTCAAGAAAATCGTGGAGTCTCAGTCCGAACCCGTCATCGTCGTGGTATCGGCTTTAGGCGGCATCACCGACCAACTCATACGCACAGCGCAGCAGGCACTGGCTGGTGATGTGACTTATTTAGCATCCTACGCCGAGATGACCCGTCGCCACCACGAACTCATCGCTGCCATCATCCCTGCCGGCAACGAGCGCGAGGGACTCATCCGCATTGTCGACGGTCTGCTCGAGGAATTGCGCAGCATCTATCAGGGCGTGTACCTCATCCGCGACCTGTCGCCAAAGACCCACGCCACCATCGTCAGCTATGGCGAACGCCTCAGCAGTCAGATCGTGGCCACCCTGGTGCGCGATGCGGTATGGTACGACAGCCGCGAATTCATCAAGACCGAGGTGAAGGCTGGCCGGTCGCGACTGGCCAGCGAACTGACGGCCGACCTTGTCCGTAAGACGTGGCAAGAAGTGCCCAAGGTATCGCTCGTGCCGGGCTTCATCTCTACAGACGCCGAAAGTGGTGAGATCACCAACCTCGGTCGTGGCGGTTCTGACTACACCGCCAGCATCATCGCAGCAGCCCTGAATGCCAGCGTTCTCGAGATCTGGACCGACGTCGATGGATTCATGACCGCCGACCCGCGTGTCATCACCGGAGCCTATGTCATCCCAGAGCTCAGTTACATCGAGGCGATGGAGCTCTGCAACTTCGGCGCCAAGGTGGTCTACCCGCCCACCATCTATCCCGTCTGCATCAAGAACATCCCCATCCTCATCAAGAACACCTTTAACCCCGATGCCCCCGGCACCATCATTAAGAAGGAAGCCTCGGACGACACACGCCTCATCAAGGGTATCTCCAGCATCAAGGGCACCACGCTCATCACCGTCTCCGGCCTCTCCATGGTCGGCGTCATCGGTGTGAACCGCCGCATCTTCTCCGTACTGGCAGAGAACGGCATCTCGGTCTTCATGGTCTCGCAGGCCTCCTCCGAGAACAGCACCAGCATCGGCGTCCGCGATGAGGATGCGGAATCCGCCTGCGACGTACTGAACGAGGAGTTCGCCAAGGAAATCGAAACTGGCGCCATGTTCCGCATGCAGGCCGAAGGCGGACTGGCCACGGTTGCCGTCGTCGGCGAACGAATGAAGCATACCCCGGGCATTGCCGGTAAACTCTTCGGCACCCTCGGTCGTTCAGGTATCAGCGTCATCGCCTGTGCTCAGGGTGCCTCAGAGACGAACATCTCATTCGTCGTCGATTCGCGTTACCTGCGCAAGACGCTCAACGTCATCCACGACGCCTTCTTCCTCTCGGAGTACCAAGTGCTGAACCTCTTCCTCTGTGGCGTGGGCACCGTCGGCAACTCCCTCATCGAGCAACTGGCCCAACAGCAGGAAAAATTAATGCGCGAGCAGGGCCTGAAGCTGAACGTCGTGGGACTGGCCAGCAGCAAACGCGCCATCTTCACCCGCGAGGGCATCGACCTTCACCACTACCGCGAGCTCCTCGACAGCGCACCCGCGAGCAACATCCAGCGCTTGCACGACGAGGTCATCGGAATGAATATCTTCAACTCCGTATTCGTCGACTGCACCGCCTCTGCCGAAGTCGCCAGCCTCTATAAAGACTTTCTCGGACACAATATCAACGTTGTGGCAGCCAACAAGGTGGCAGCCAGCTCGGAGTATGAGAACTACCATGAGCTGAAGACCATCGCCCAGCGCCGCGGCGTGAAGTTCCTCTTCGAGACCAACGTGGGCGCCGGACTGCCCATCATCCGCACCATCAACGACCTCATCCACAGCGGCGACAAGATCCTGCGCATCGAGGCCGTACTCAGCGGCACCCTCAACTACATCTTCAACAAGATCTCTGCCGACATACCGTTCAGCGAAACCGTACGCATGGCCAAGCAAGAGGGCTACAGCGAACCCGACCCGCGCATCGACCTCTGCGGTCACGACGTGATTCGCAAACTCGTCATCCTCACCCGCGAGGCAGGCTATCAGATCGAGCAGTCCGACGTGGAAGCAGACCTCTTCATCCCCCAGTCGTTCTTCGTTGGCGACGTAGAGACCTTCTGGCAGCACCTGCCCGAGCTCGATGCCGACTTCGAACAGCGTCGCCAGCAAGTAGAAGCCGAAGGCAAGCGCTGGCGCTTCGTCGCACATTACGAAGAGGGCCACGCCCGCGTCGGCCTCTGCGAAGTGCCGCAGGGGCACCCCTTCTACAGCCTCGAAGGCAGCAACAATATCGTCATGCTCACTACTGAGCGCTACCGCGAATACCCCATGCTCATTCAGGGCTATGGAGCCGGTGCCAGTGTCACCGCCGCAGGCGTCTTCGCAGATATTATGTCCATAGCTAATATATGAAGCATCTAATCATCCTCGGCGACGGCATGGCCGATTGGCACGTACCCTCGCTCCAGAATAAGACCCTCCTCCAGCACGCCTCCACTCCAGCCATGGACTGGCTGGCAGCCCACGGACGTTGCGGGTTGCTGAAGACCGTACCCGATGGTTTCCACCCCGGTTCCGAGGTCGCCAACAGCAGCATCCTCGGCTACGACCAGCACCTCGTCTATGAGGGTCGCGGGCCACTCGAGGCTGCGGCCATCGGAGTAGAACTCGAGCCCGGCGACCTCGCCTTGCGTTGTAACTTCGTGTGCATCGAGGGCGACATCCTCAAGAACCACTCCTGCGGACGCCTCGAAACCGAGGAGGCAGCGCCCCTCATCGACTACCTCAACGAGCACCTCGCCAGCGATCCAGACTACGGAGGCCGTGTCCGTTTCTACACCGGCGTCCAGTACCGCCACCTCCTCGTCATCCGCGGTGGCAACAAGAACCTACTCTGCACCCCGCCCCACGACATCCCCCTCCATCCTTGGCGCGATCACCAAATCCAGCCCGCCCCCTCCCCCTCTTCATCCCCCTCTTCATCCACCTCCCCACTCTCCTCCCCTCCCTCTTCGTCCCCCTCCGCTTGCCGGTTTGGTGCCGCGCGTATTCGCGCGGAAATCCTCTCTCCTTCCCCCCTCTCCCCCTCCGCCACCGCCGCTCTCCTGCGCGACCTCGTCCTCCGCTCCCAGGAACTCCTGCCACTACATAATATAAATAAGGTTCGCGCGCGGGAAGGCCGCGACATGGCCTCCAGCATCTGGCCTTGGGGTGGTGGCTACCGCCCCCAGATGGTGCCCCTCACCCAGCGCTTCCACGACCAAGTCCATAGCGGCGCCGTCATCACCGCCGTGGACCTCATTCGCGGCATCGGCCACTATGCCGGCCTGCGTGTCATCAACGTCCCTGGCGCCACAGGCCTCTACGACACCAACTTCGAAGGCAAGGCTCAAGCCGCCATCGATGCCCTGCTGGGCACAGACCCTGCCGCCCCTACCGGCGGCGACGACTTCGTTTATCTCCACGTCGAAGCCAGCGACGAGGCCGGTCACGACGGCTCCATTCCCCTCAAGCTACAAACCATCGAGGACCTCGACCACCGCCTCATCCAGCCCATCCTCCGTGCCTTCTATGGCATCACCTTCCCCTCCTCCCACCCCTTCCCCCCCCCCCCCCGCCCCCCCCCCCACCCCCCCCCTCCCCCCCCCCCCCCTCCCCCCCCCCCCTCCCCCCCCCCCCCCCCCCCCCCCCCCCCCCCCCCCCCCCCCCCCCCCCCCCCCCCCCCCCCCCCCCCCCCCCCCCCCCCCCCCCCCCCCCCCCCCCCCCCCCCCCCCCCCCCCCCCCCCCCCCCCCCCCCC
>JAEEGL012918585.1_pt1 | contig 19490 bp, 14 predicted proteins | sample 9134231 | NCBI WGS metagenome assembly JAEEGL01 (sample SAMN16246548, study PRJNA631951) | gut metagenome | biome: gut microbiome; feature: rumen; material: fiber-attached | host: Bos | place: Iran: Karaj | collected 2018-10
AAAAAACCAGCGTCGCGTCCCATCACCTCAACAAAGAAGATGCGCTCGTGCGAGTTAGCCGTGTCGCGGATACGGTCAACACACTCCATAATGGTGTTCATCGTCGTATCGTAGCCGATGGTGGCATCTGTGCCATACAGGTCGTTATCGATAGTGCCAGGGAGACCTATACAGGTGAAGTCGTGCTCCATGGCAAAGTCGCGGGCACCCGTCAGCGAGCCATTGCCACCAATCACAATCAGGGCGTCAATCTCCTCTTTCAGACAGGTCTCGTATGCCTTCTGTCTTCCTTCCACAGTCATGAACTCCTTGCTGCGGGCACTCTTCAGAATAGTGCCGCCACGGGTGATAATGCCACTGACATCTTCGGTGGTAAACTCCTTCACCTCACCATTGATGAGTCCGTCGTAGCCACGATAGATGCCTTTGATTTTAAAACAGTTGTAAATACCTGCGCGTGTCACGGCGCGGATAGCTGCATTCATGCCAGGAGAATCGCCGCCCGACGTTAGAATACCAATAGTCTTTACCTTACTCATAACTTATTTTTATCTGGTTAGTGCATTCACTTTTCGTGTCTGGTTAGTTATTCCCTTGCAAATATACAACAAAAAAACGAAAACGCCAAAGAAACAGGTAAAAAAAACAGTTACAAACACATTTTTGCCTTAATGTGTTATAAAGTATTAAAACCTTTGCCCCGCAACTGGCAGGACAATAGTTTTACAATTTGAACAACTACGCCATAGTACGGGTTTACATGGACATCAGCGCAGTTGCGGTTCTTCCGGCAACACAGTCATCTGTAACACCACATCCTCCAGAGGACGGTCGTCAGGAGCGGTAGGCATAGCCTGAATCTTCTCAACCACGTCAAGCCCCTCCTCTACTTCACCGAATACCGTATATCCGCCATCAAGATGAGGCGTGCCTCTTGACGTTCTGCCCCAAACAATGTAGAACTGCGAACCGCTACTACGTCGTTCCGGATTCGTTGCGTCGCCCTGCCTGGCTGCTGCCAAGGCACCGCGCTTATGAAAGATACTATCCCTGATTTCCGCCTCCAGCGTGTAGTCAGGACCACCTGCTCCCAGATGTACTCCCGCGGGAGCGCCCTTCGAGTTCGGGTCGCCACCCTGAATCATAAAGTTCTTGATGACGCGGTGAAAGAGCGTGCCGTCGTAGTAGCCCTCATTAACGAGCTTCACGAAATTGTCGCGATGAATGGGAGTCTCGTTGTACAGACGGACTATGATATCGCCCACGTTGGTATGAATCCTGACTCTTACCACTCCTTCAGCTGGTGTAGCAAACATCATCGCCAGCAACATTAATGCTATATAAAACTTTTTCTTCATCATTCTTTAAACTACAAAGCCCCAAGGGTTTACCTCAGAGCTTTCAACTTATTCTTCGCGGAGAGAACAGGATTCGCCTTATGGCGTTTTGAACCTGTTCATCCTGCGGAGAGAACAGGATTCGAACCTGCGAACCAGTTTTGCCGGTTACACGCTTTCCAGGCGTGCCTCTTCAACCACTCGAGCACCTCTCCTTGACAAAATCGTGTGCAAAGGTAACAAATTCCTCGGAACTATATACTTTGCCCTTTGAACTTTATGATTTGTTAACTATAACCCCAATAACTACCGGTTATATCCCAAATATGCTTGAGGCTGTGGAAGTGGTCTGCTGACAGACTTCCTCCTCCGAGACTGCGTAGGCCTCAGCAAGACGGGTGATGACATAACGGATAAAGGCAGACTCGTTGCGTTGTCCCCGCATAGGCACGGGAGCCATATAGGGGGCGTCGGTCTCCAGAACGATGCGGTCAAGGGGCACACAGGCAGGCAACACCTCGGGCAGATGACTCTTCTTGAAAGTGAGCACACCGCCTATGCCCAAAACGAAACGAGGGAACTCCAAGAGCTGGCGCGCCTCCTGTTCGTTGCCCGTAAAGCAGTGGAAGACGCCGCCGGGCAGGTCGTCGGCATATTTCTTAAGGATGGCCACCAACTCGTTCTGCGCCTTGCGACAGTGAATCATCAGGGGCAGCCGCATGTCAACAGACCATCGCACCTGCTCCTCAAAAGCCTCAAGCTGCTCCTGCTCAAACTCCCGACTCCAATAGAAATCGAGGCCGACCTCGCCAATAGCAATGGGAGACTCGTCCCCTGCCCTCTCCAATGGGAGAAGGGACTGAACCAATGCATGAATATCATTAAGCTGTCTACGCCAGTCGGTGCGAACCTCCTCGGGGTGCAGACCGAGCATAGGGAAGCAGTAGCCGGGGTACTGCCGGCAGGTTTCTATGACAGTACGGCACGATGCCAGGTCAATAGCAGGGAGAAAGATGGCTTTGCAGCCTGTTTCGCGAGCGCGTTGCACCACTGCATCGCGGTCATCGCGGAACTCCTCGCCATCCAAATGGCAGTGCGTGTCGATGTACTTCAAATTAGTAATTAGAAATTAGGAATTAGAAATTATGATTACTTATCTCTGTGCAACAATTCGTCCATATAGGCGCGAAGGGCCTGCTTGCGGTCTTCGGAAACCTTGACGCCTGCCAGAGTCTGTCGTGCCTGCTCAAAGTAGAAGCTGATCTTCTCCTCACACAGCTGGCGGATGCCGATTTCATCGTAGAGACGGGTCACCTCACTGACCTTCACCTCGCGGTTGAAAGTCTTCGCCTTCACCCAGCGCGTCAGCTCGGCACGCTGCTTGGCATTGGCACGGTTAAAGGCATTGATGAGCATATACGTCTTCTTATTACTGGTAATATCGCCACCGACAGCCTTGCCAAACACCTTGGGGTCGCCGTAGACATCGAGCAAGTCATCCTGCAGCTGAAACGCCAGTCCAAGCTGTTCGCCCACCTTGTAAAGACGTTCCACGTCCTCCTGGGGCGCATCGGCCAGGATGGCTCCCATCTTCATCGCACAGGCCAGCAGCACGGACGTCTTCAGCCTAATCATCTCGATATACTCGTCCTCGGTTACATCATTGCGTGTCTCGAAGGTCATGTCGTACTCCTGTCCCTCTCCTATCTCGAGGGCAGTCACCGTGAAGAGGTCCAGCACCTGGCGGAGCTTCTCTGCCGGCACCTGCGCCACACGCTGGTAAGCAAGCACAAGCATGGAGTCGCCCGAGAGGATAGCCTTGTTCGCATCCCACTTCTTATGGACGGTCATCTGTCCGCGGCGCATGTCGGCATTGTCCATCAAGTCGTCATGCAGCAGTGTATAGTTGTGGTACGTCTCCAGTCCTATGGCCGGCATGAGGATGTCTCCGGGCTGTTCCTTCCAGAGGTTATAGCTAAGCAGCATCAGCACGGGTCGGATGCGCTTGCCTCCCAGTGAGAGTACATACTTGACAGGCTCGTAGAGCGATGCCGGCTGGCGGTCGTAAGGCAGACTGGCCAGGAAGTCATTGACCTGCTGCAGGATTTGATTTGAGTTTAGCATATAGAGTATAAAATTTGGTAATCAGAGTTTAGAGCTTGAAGACTATGGGTATCTGCACCTTGGTACGGCAGGGCTTGTCGTTCTGTATGCCAGGCGTCCATGCCGGCATCTTGCGCAGCACGCGCCTGACCTCCTTATCGCACTCGGGCGACAACGACTTAGCGATATCGATACCCGTGATTGACCCATCTTTCTCGACATAGAATACAGCGATGACCTTACCTTCTATGCGATTTATACGCGCAAGTCCCGGATAGTGCAGGTGCTTGGTGAGCCACTTCATGAACTCCACGGCGCCACCCGGAAACTGGGGCAGGTCTTCGACAACATGGAAGTTGAGCGGGTTCTCCGGGTCAACACCCATCGCCGCCAGTGCCTTGTCACTGTCGTCAAGCTTATCCTCGAGTTCCTTCAGCAACTGCTCGTCGCTACCCTCGCCCGTGTCAGGTTCCGTTACCTCTTCGGGCTGCTGCAGCTCCACATCGTCGTCAACCACGCGCAGCTCCTCGGCCTTCTCAGCCTTAGACTGCTCCTCGGGCATGGCCTGCGTCTCTACATTAGACATCGGCACCAGCTCGCTCTCATGCACAAGCTCGTCGATATCAATGGGGTTGAAGCTACTCTCGGAAGGTCTGCTGTTCCACTCCAGCGTGACATACAGCAGGGCGAGCACGAACGTCAGCCCCAGCAGAAAACCCGTGGTCCGACGCTGTTCCATGTCGGCCCGGGGTGTCTTCTTTGACATCCTGTCCATACGCTGCGCTGTCTTCGTCTCTTCCATATTCCGGCCACAAAGGTAGTGAATATTTTGGAATTATGCAATAAATTCCGTACCTTTGCCGTTAATTAAAGGTAAAAAAATCAAAGGCAAAGGCATTTATGCACCAGATAAAGAACAGGGCAACGGTATGGACGAGGGGCTTCTACTTGCTCCTTCTGGCCGTTCTGCCCCTACAAACAGCCCTGGCCCAGGAGAGCCAGGAGGTATACAGCTTCCTGCGCCTGCCCGTCAGCGCCCACGTGGCGGCCCTGGGCGGCGACAATATCACCCTCAGCGACGATGATGCCACGCTGGTCTTCCACAACCCGGCACTCATCAATGGCGTGTCGGACAAGACCATCAACCTCAACTTCATGACCTACATGGAGGGAGCCAAGACCGCCTCAGCGTCATTTATCAAGGCATACAAGGAGCGCGCCACCTGGGCTGCCTCGGCACAATACATGGACTACGGCTCGATGAAGGAGACCACGGCGGAGAACATCCAGACCGGAGACTTCTCGGCCCGTGAGATCGCCCTTGCCGGCACCTTCGCCTACATGCTCACCAACCGCATCAGCGGCGGCATTACCGCACGCTTCATCTCCTCACATATTGCCTCATACTCGTCGGCTGCCGTGGCCTTTGACCTCGGAGCCAACTACCTCGACGAAGACCGGGGCTGGTCGCTCTCGGCCGTGGTCAAGAACCTGGGCGGACAGGTCAAGGCCTACGACGAAGACTTTGAACGTCTGCCCCTGGACCTCCAGCTGGGCATCAGCAAGCGCCTCATCGGCTCCCCCCTTCGCCTGTCGGCCACACTCTCACGCCTGAACGACTGGGATCAGGGCTTCATCCACCATATCGCCGTGGGTGCCGACCTCCTGTTGGGCGACAACATCTACGTGGCAGCCGGCTATAACTTCCGCCGCTCCAAGGAGATGAAGGTCAGCGACGGCGACAGCGAGAGCAACCATGGCGCCGGCATCTCGGTGGGTGCCGGACTGCAGCTGGAGCGTTTCAAACTCCATGCCGCCTATGCCAAATACCACGTCTCGGCATGGTCGCTGCTGGTTAACGTCAGCTATACGCTGTAACGAGAAGACAAGAAGACAAAAGACGAGAAGACAAGAAAACAAGAAAACAAGAATATGAAGAAGATTACCATCGCCATTGACGGCCACTCCTCTTGCGGTAAGAGCACGATGGCCAAAGACCTCGCCCGCGAGGTAGGTTACGTCTATGTCGACACCGGTGCCATGTACCGCAGTGTCACCCTCTATGCCCTCCGCAACGGGTTGTTCGCCGAGTCCGACGGCCAGTCACTCATCAAGGAAGAGGCTCTGCGCGAGCGCATGCCTGACATCCATATCGCCTTTAAGTTCAACGCCGAGACGGGCCGTCCTGACACCTACCTCAACGGCAAACTCGTCGAACAAGCCATCCGCTCCATGGAGGTCTCGAACCATGTCAGTCCCATCGCCGCCCTGGGCTTCGTCCGCGAGGCCATGGTAGCCCAGCAGCAAGAGATGGGTCGCGGCGGGGGTGTCGTCATGGACGGGCGCGACATCGGCACAGTGGTCTTCCCGAACGCCGAGCTCAAGGTCTTCGTCACCGCCTCGGCCGAGGTTCGTGCCCAGCGTCGCTACGACGAGCTCAAGGGCAAGGGCATGGCCGCCGACTACCAGGACATCCTCAAGAACGTCCAGGAGCGCGACTACATCGACTCCCACCGCGAGGTGTCGCCCCTGCGACAGGCCGACGATGCCATCCTACTCGACAACTCCAACCTGACCATTGCCCAGCAGAAGCAGTGGCTGCTGGAGCGTTTCCAGGAGGCCGTCAACGCCGCAAACCAGGCATGAACAGGATTGTCGCGAGCCTATGTGCCGTCGTCATCAGTGCCACCATGCTGGCACAACAGCAGCATGCCGACTTCAGCAAGCTGTCACCCTTGGTGCGCCATGCGGCCACCAGAACGAATGCCACCCTTACGGCCTTCGTCCAGACTGCTGACAACAACGCTGCCGAACAAGTCCTACACCAGGCCGGCTGCCGCATACTCGCACAGCAGGACGACATTGCCATCGTCAGTATCCCCCTGCACCAAATAGGCACCCTCTCGCGTCATCCCGCCATCCTGCGCATCGAGGCAGGGCGCAGTGCCCAGACGCTGATGGACACCGTGTCCCGACTGAGCAACATCCTGCCCGCCTACACCGCCACACAGCAGCACCGAGCCTACACCGGACAGGGCGTCGTGCTCGGGCTGATGGACATCGGCTTCGACCTCACCCACCCCACCTTCTATACAGGCAACGACCTGGGGTGCTACCGCATCAGCGCCTTCTGGGACCAGCTGTCACCCGACAGCCTCGGCAGCACCCTGCCCGTAGGCCGCGACTACGTGGGTACCGACGCCGTACTGGCCTGTCGCCGCTCCACCGACGCCGCCACCGAGAGCCACGGCACCCATACCCTCGGCATTGCCGCTGGCAGCGGCTACGGCAGCAACTACCGCGGTGTGGCCTTCGAAAGCGACATCTGCCTTGTCAGCAATGCCGTCACGAGCGATTCCATCTACATTCAGCCCGACGACTACTACAAGTACACCACAGCCACCGACGCCCTGGGGTTCCAGTACCTCTTCGACTACGCCCAGCGCCAGGGCAAGCCCTGCGTAGCTTCGTTCAGCGAGGGCTACGACACCGGCCTCAGCACCGAGGACAGTCTCTATGCTGCCTACCTCGCCAAGCTGGAAGGTCCGGGCCGCATCATCGTCGTGGCAGCAGGCAACGAAAACTGCGAGCAGACCTACATGGCAAAAGCCCGGGGCACGACGCGCGCCGGAGCCTTCATACGCTGCTTCAGGCAGGACGCCCAGTACCGGCTGAAGACCGACGGTCCCATCAGGCTCCAGCTTATCGCCTACGACAAGACCAACCCCGTTCAGACACTCACCGTCACGTCGGACGACGGCCGTCTCGACTCACTGCTGACCGACACCCTCTTCCTCGCTGGCGACACCTGCGCCGTCAGCCTCAGCCGCTACCCCTCAGCCTTCACCACCGGTGAAACCGTTTACGTGCTGCAGCTCTGGGGCAACCAGAAACTCAGCCGCCTGCTGCCACTGGCCCTCGTCATAGAAGGTACCGACAGCCATGTCGAGGTCTGGGGTAACTCGCTCAACGCGCTGACCAGCCGCTCCAACGACCCTCAGTGGCAGGATGCCCAGTACGGCCACAACATCCTCGGGCCATCCTCCTTCCCCACGGTCATCAGCGTCGGAGCCACCGCCCACCGGCTGCGCTTCACCAACTACCGCGGCGAACAGCGCGACAATGCTGACGGGCAGGAGGCTGGTCGCCGCATGGCAGCATCGTCTACCGGGCCCACGCTCACCGGACTCACGAAGCCCGACGTAGCAGCTCCCGGCTACAACGTCATCTCCTCTTACAGCAGCTACTTCATTGAAGCCCAGGGGGACGGCGAGGCCCTCGACAACGACGTGGCACACTTCGACGTCCAAGGGCGCACCTACGGCTGGAATGCCTCCAGCGGCACCTCCATGGCCTGTCCTGTCGTCGCCGGAACCATAGCCCTCTGGCTTCAAGCCAACCCCTTGCTCACCCGTCAGGACGTGCTCGACGTCTTCAGCCGCACCTGCACCCACCCCGACGCCACCCTGCAGTACCCTAACAACGAGTACGGCTATGGCGAGATTGACGCCTACGCCGGGCTCCTCGACGTACTCGGACTGCCCACCACCCTGCCCCAGCTGTCCCGTCACCAGCCCCAAGGCGTCACCTTCCGACTCGTCGGCCGCACGCTTTATATCGACGGAATGGCCGCTCAGACCGACAACACCACCAACAGCCAGTCCCTTCTGACCGGCAACACCACCAACAGCCTGCCCAATCCGGCCGAAGTCACTATCTTCGACCTCAGCGGACGACCCGTGCTCAAGGCTGACGCCAGCAGTGGCATGGTCAACCTTTCCTCACTGTCGGAAGGCGTCTATGCCGTACAGCTCGCCAACCTCGGTTCAACCCTCATCAGGCTGTAGCCCCATCTTGTTCCGTTTTTTCCCGGATTTTCCCCATTTTCAACACCCTTCTGACTCCCGTCCGCCTTCGCTCCAACTTCGCTCCAACCTCGCTCTAACCTCGCTCGTTGAAGCGAGGAGGAAGCGAGGAGGAAGCGAGGGGGAAGCGAGGGGGAAGCGAGGGAGGACGTGTTTTGGACGCTCAGTGTTTGCCGCTCAGAAACATGTTGGATGCCTAACGCTTGCTGCGCTGTATCATGGTGCGCAGTTTCTGGTTGTACTTCGTGGCCTTGAGCAGCTCTTCAATGGTGAGATGCATGCGCCACTGCCAGCGGTTATAGGGGTCGCTGGGCACGTTGATACGCTCGTCCTGGGGGTTCTTACGGCGCAACTCAAGGTCCATGGCGAGCCAATCCTGAAGGGAGATGATGCAGAGCATGGAGGGACAGTACAGGTGGCGGGCAATGATTTCCTCGGCCAGATGAGCTGGGAGCTGCTCAGGCGCCCTGCCCTCTTTCTGCAGCATGGTGACGTAGTAGCGCTGCCTGCGCTCTGGGCTCTCCTGCCACCAGAGGCGCAGCGGCGCCATGTCGTGCGTCGTTATGGTAGCGACAGACCTTACCGGGTTGGCATCCAGATGGGCGAACTCAAAACCCTGCTGCTTTGGCAGCTGCTGAATCTCGAGTGTCAGGATGCGCAGCTCGTCGAGCACGGGCTGTACGCAGTCGGGCAGCATGCCGAGGTCTTCGGCGCACACCAGCATGCGGCAGCCCTTGAGGACCTCTGGCAGTCTTTGCAGGGCCTGCTGACCCCAGAAGAAGGAGTGGCGCTGGTAGAAGTAGTTGTTGTAGAGCCGGAGGAAGGCGTCCTTCTCTTCACCCGAGAGGGCCTCGAAGATGGGCTCGTTGACGACGCCTATGCGGGGGTGATACATATCGGCCTGACGGGGGTCTTCGACGAAAAGTACGTCGGTGACAAGCCTCATCAGTCCGTCCCGTATCCAGAGACTGCTCTCGTCGCGCTGTTCGGCAAAGCGGGTGGCAATCTTGCGCTGGGTGCTGTAGTCGGGCTGCAGGTCATAGAGTCCGTAGGCCTTGCGAACTAGGAAGTTCTCTCGCACGTACTGGGCGTGGATTCCGAAGAGCCTTTCCACGAGGCGGTCGTTGATAAAGGGACGCGTGAAGAGTTCCTTGCGGAAGGGCAGGCCGAAGTATTCTATCTCCGAGACGGTGAGGGGCAGTGCCGGCGAGAAGTGGCCCAGCAGTCCGTCGAGGGCCTCGAGGGGAATCTCCCAGATGCGGAAGAAGCCCAGGACGTGGTCGATGCGCAGGGCGTCGAAGTACTGCTGCATGTGGCTGAGTCGGTGCTGGAACCACTCGGTCAGCGTTGGTCTGTCGCTCTTCACAGTCTGTTTTTCAGTCCAGTTATAGGTAGGGAAGCCCCAGTTCTGTCCCTGCCTCGAGAAGATATCGGGCGGGGCTCCCGCCTGCGAGTCGAGGTTGAAGAGTTCCGGGTAGCGGTATGTTTCCACGCTGTCGCGGTTGACCCCGATGGGCAGGTCGCCCTTGAGCACCACCCCCTTCTCGCGGGCGTAGTCGGAGGCTGCCTTCAGCTGGCAGTGCAGCAGGTATTGGACGTAGTAAATATAAGGTGACGGGTGATGGGTGGCGGGCGACGGTTGTGTCTGGAGCCACTCGGCATAGGGCTTGAGCCAGAAGTCGTTGGCAGTGACGAAGGCCTTGAAGTCGGCTGACGCCAGCACGGCATCGCCCTGCTCAGCAAAGAGCTCCTCGAGATATTCGTCCTTGACGCGCCCGACGGCCTCGTAGTCGCTGTAGTGCAGGGCGTTCAGCTCCTGGCGCCTGCGGAGGAATTGCGTCATGCGCGTCGGCGAAGACAGGGTCCCTGCCTGCTCCAGGTCGACATAGTGGGGGTGCAGGGCAAAGACGCACGTCACGTTGTAGGGATAGGAGTCGTGCCAGTGGCCGTCGGTAGTGGTGTCGTTGACGGGCAGCAGCTGTATGAACTTCATGCCCGTGGCCACAGCCCAGTCTACAAGGCGGCGAAGGTCGCCGAAGTCGCCCACGCCATAGCTGTGTTCCGAGCGTAGGGAGAATACGGGAACACAGACACCCGCAGCACGCCAGGGCTCCTCGCGCAGGCGCAGATGGCCTCCGTGGAGCACCAGCACCTGGCCCTCCGGCAACTGCTGGCTGTCGGGAGTCTGGGGCTGAGGGGTATCTCCACTCACCAGACGCCCGTCACCCAGCACCCTGTTCTCCCCCTCTTCCCAGGCAAGCAGTTCGTGACTCTTGGCGTCGACGACCACATATTTATATTCTATGGGAAGCAGCCACCCTTGGGCATTGACGCTGAGCGTCCACTCGCCGAGGCCGGCATAGTCGAGCTTCAGATAGCGGCTGGTGCTCCATGAACCCAAGGCGGGGTGTGAACCGCAGACGGCCACGGCCTGACCTGCCTTGAGCTGGGGCGCAGAGACGCGGAAGACGACGGTGCGACGGAACAAAGGCAGGGGTAGCACCCGTACCTGCTCTCCCTGAGGGGCATGGGTGGTAGTGAGGTAGGCCTGCGAGTAAAGGTGCATGGGCAGGGGCCGGTCGCGCCATTCATCGGGGAAGACGTAGTCACGGGTGGCATCGAAGTGGTAGATGCGCGGCACCTGGTCCCACTCCTTGCGCAGGATGTTCCCGTCAGCGTCCTCTACCTGATAGGAGTAGACAATATGCGACAATGGATGGTGACGGCTCAGCAGTGCTGACGTCTCCAGGGTCCACAGCTCGCCGTCCGTAGTCTGCATGAGCAGGTTCTGGTGGCGGGACGTGCCGTCCTGACTATGGAAATCAATGCTGACATGGAGGCTCTCGCCCCATGCGGTATGGTAATGGATGAGGAATTTCAGCTTCATTGCTTCACAATTTTCTGCAAAGATACGAATTATTTCCTAATTTCTTCGTAACTTTGCAGGCGAAATTATGGAAAAAGAAAAGAAAAAGGCTAATTCAAGCATCTATCTGTACGTGGCAGGGGTCGGCTTGGCAGTCATCATAGGGTTGATTGTCTATTTCGTCTTCACCCCGTTGTCGCGGACCGAGGAGGTACAGTACCTCTATATCGATGCCGACGACACGCAGGATTCGGTGTTCGCAAAGCTGAGCCCGATGGCTAACTCGTCGGCACTGACGGGGTTCATGACCTTGGTGCGACATACCGACTACGACAAGCACATACGAACAGGGCGCTACGCCATCAATCCCGGCGAGGGTGCCATCACTGTGTTCCGCCGACTGAAGAACGGCCTGCAGACCAGCATGCGCGTGACAGTGCCCGAGGTTCGCACCATGGAGCGGCTGGCGGCAGTGCTGGGGCAGAAGCTCATGGCAGACTCGGCAGACTTTGCCCAGGCCCTGCTCAGCGACGAGACGTGCAGGAAGTTCGGCTACGACACGACGACCATCGCCGCCATGTTCGTGCCCAACACCTATGAGGTATACTGGAACACCAGCGTGGAGCACTTCCTGGAGCGCATGCAGAAGGAGCACGACAGCTTCTGGCAGGGCCGGCGCGACGCCAGGGCTGCCGAGATGCAGCTGACGCCCGTGGAGGTATGCACCCTGGCGAGCATCATTGACGAGGAGACGGCAAACGGCCAGGAGAAGCCGATGATTGCCGGCATGTACCTGAACCGGCTGGAGCAGCACATGCCCTTGCAGGCTGACCCGACCATTAAGTTCGCCTTGAAGCAGTTTGACCTGAAGCGCATCTGGCAGAAGCTGCTGCGCGTGGAGTCGCCGTACAACACGTACATGAACGAGGGACTGCCCCCGGGACCCATCAAGATTGCCTCGATACAAGGCATCGACGCCGTGCTGGGTGCAGTCAGTCACGACTACCTGTACATGTGCGCCAAGGAGGATTTCTCGGGTACCCACAACTTCGCGTCGACCTATTCAGAGCATCTGAAGAATGCCGCACGCTATACCAAGGCCCTGAACGAGCGGGGAATCAAGTGAGCGTCGAGAGATGAGAGACTATAGTTAAGAGATTAAGATAATTGACAAGAATATGGAAGAGAAGACTATGAATGCGAGCGAGGAGCGGAAGAGCCTCAGCTTTGTAGAGCAGTTTGTAAAGGAAGACCTGGAGGCAGGGAAGAACGGAGGACGTTTGCAGACTCGTTTCCCACCGGAGCCGAACGGCTACATACACATCGGACACGCAAAGGCCATCTGCATGGACTTCGGTGCTGCCGAGAAGTTCGGTGGCACGTGTAACCTGCGCTTCGACGACACCAACCCGACGAAGGAGAATACCGAGTACGTGGAGAACATCATGAGCGACATCAAGTGGCTGGGATTCCACTGGGAGAACGTCTTTTATGCAAGCGACTATTTCGAGCAGCTGTGGGCGTTTGCCACCTGGCTGATAGAGAAGGGACTGGCGTATGTCGACGAGCAGACATCGGAGCAGATAGCACAGCAGAAGGGAACACCCACACAGCCTGGCGTGGCAAGTCCCTTCCGTGACAGACCCATTGAGGAGAACCTGCGCCTGTTCAGACAGATGAACACCCCGGAGGCCGTAGAGGGTAGCATGGTGTTGCGCGCCAAACTCGACATGGCAAACCCGAACATGCACTTCCGCGACCCCATCATCTACCGCATCATACAGATTCCCCACCACCGCACCGGAACGAAGTGGCACTGTTACCCGATGTACGACTTCGCACATGGACAGTCCGACTACTTCGAGGGTGTCACCCACTCCATCTGTACCCTGGAGTTTGTTCCCCACCGCCCACTCTACGACAAGTTCGTCGAGCTGCTCAGAGAGTACATCGACGAACAGAAGGCAGCAGGCAAGGCCGACGGCTACAACCCCGATATTCTCAGCCATTACGACGGAACGCGCCAGATTGAGTTCAACCGACTGAACCTGACCTACACCGTCATGTCGAAGAGGAAGCTCAAGGCCTTGGTCGACGAGAACCTCGTGAACGGCTGGGACGACCCCCGTATGCCGACAGTGTGCGGCATGCGTCGCCGTGGCTATTCAGCCCAGAGCATCCGTAACTTCATTGACTCGATAGGCTATACGAAGTTTGACGCCCTGAACGACTACGCCTTGTTAGAGGCGAGCGTGCGTGACGATCTGAATAAGAAGGCCACACGCGTCTCGGCAGTCTTAGACCCGGTGAAGCTGGTGATTACCAATTACCCGGCGGGAGAGACAGAACAGTTGACCGCTGTCAACAATCCCGAGAACGAGGCAGACGGCACACACAGCATCAGCTTCAGCCGCGAGCTGTGGATAGAGCGCAGCGACTTCCAGGAGGTGGCAGAGAAGAAGTTCCAGCGTCTGGCACCCGGCAAGGAGGTACGTTTGAAGAACGCATATATTATCAAGTGTGATGAAGAGCACCCTTGTGACAAGGACGCTGAGGGCAACATAACCACCATCTACGCCACCTATGACCCGGAGACACGTAGCGGACTGCCTGGTGCCGACCGTAAGATCAAGGGCAAGACACTGCACTGGCTGAACTGCCAGGATGCTGTCAAGGCCGAGGTGAGACTCTACGACCGTTTGTTCTCAGTAGAGAACCCGGGTATCGATGAGCGCGACTTCCGCGAGCTGCTGAACCCGACATCACTGACGGTGCTCACGAATTGCTATGTCGAACCTTACCTGAAGGAGAAGAAAGCGGGCGACTTCCTGCAGTTCCAGCGCATAGGCTACTTTACCCCTGACCTTGACTCCACGCCCGACCACTTGGTATTCAACAGGACGGTGGGTCTGAAGTCGTTCTGATAAACCATGTCATTCGACGAGGAGTACTTCAAGAGCAATGACTTCCTGCAGCTGCTCAGCAGCTATGAGACGTCTGTGGCGTCGGGGGACATGGTGTTCCTCGACGCTGACGACCTCGTCGACATTGCCGACTACTACAATATGGTAGACGAGCCCGAGAAGGCTTTGGCTGCCGTAGAACAGGGCCTCGACATATACCCTGACCATGTGCTGCTGAATGTGTTCATGGCACGCCGGGCGCTTGAAGAGGAAGACCCTGAAGAGGCAGAGCGCATAGCCGAATGCATAGGCGACAAGGACTCGCCTGACTATCATTATCTGCGCGCCGAGATTCTCATCGCCCAAGACCGCATCGACGAGGCTGACCAGCTGCTGCGCGACTATGGCAGGACCGTGGAGCCCGATGAGTATGCTGACTTTGTGAAGGACGTCGCCAATCTTTATGTTGACTATGACGTCAGCGACAAGGCGTACGAGTGGATGATGCGCTCGGTGAACGATGACAGCGATGACTTCAAGGAACTCATGGGACGGGCACTCTTCGGACTGGGCAAGTACAAGGACTCGCAGCGCGTATTCAATGAGCTGATAGACCATAATCCCTTCTCAAAGCACTACTGGACGGCATTGGCCACGGCACAGTACATGGACGAAGACTATAGCGCATCTATCAGCAGCTCAGAGTATGCCATAGCCATCGACCCCAATGACCCTGACGGACTGATGACCAAGGCCAACGGACTGGTAAAACTGGGCAACTACGAGCAGGCGGCAGAGTACTTCAAGCGCTTCTCGCAGTCCTGTCCTGAAGAGCCTATAGGGCCGTTGCGCCAGGCGGCATGCTACGTCAACATCGGGCGCAACAAGGAGGCTATACCCTTGCTGCAGCATGTGCTGACATTGGCCGAAGACGACAACGACCTCTTGGCACAGACGTACCAGGAGCTGGCCTTTGCCTATAGTGCCGTGGGGGAACTCGACCGTGCCCTGGACGCTCTCGACAAGACGCTGCCCCTTGACTGCGACCATGACGATCTGCTCGTCATACGCGGACACTTGCTGCTCAACCATCAGCGCCTCGACGAAGCCGAAGAGGTGTTCCGCAAGGCGATGATACAGAGCAAGAGCAACCCTGTCATCATCCTGCGCATCATTGTGTCGCTCTATGACAACCGCTTCGTCAAGGCGGCATACCACATGCTGCGCTATGCCTTTGAGAACTTCAATCTCAACGACATCCCCAGCGCCTATTCCTATATGGCCTTGTGCTGCTGGGAGCTGCACTACGACCGCGAGTTCTTGGCAAACCTGAAACGGGCTGCCGAGAACGACCCCTCTGAAGCGCGTCAGGTACTGGGCTATCTCTTCCCTGAGGGCTTGCCCGTCGCTCAGTACTACGACTACATGAAGGGGCACATCAAGAGCCAGTCGTGAGCCCTACTCTAAATAATGAATAGTAAATCATGAATTGTATATTATGAATCTGATAACGACCCTCCTTTCCAACCTGAACTACGGCACCATCTTCTTCTTGATGATGCTTGAGAGCACCGTAGTACCAGTACCCTCAGAATTCGTCGTCACACCCGCAGCCTACCATGCTGCTGCCGGACAACTCGACGTGTGGCTCGTCATACTCGCCGCCACCATCGGCGCCGACCTTGGGGCGACCATCAACTATGTCGTGGCACTCTATGTGGGACGTCCCGTCATCTACCGCTTTGCCAATAGCCGCTGGGGGAAGATGTGCCTGCTCAACCAGGAGAAGGTGGAGAAGTCGGAGCACTACTTCGATGACCACGGCATAGTGGCAACGCTGACCGGCCGTCTGATTCCCGGCATACGCCACCTTATCTCCATCCCTGCAGGTCTGGCGCGCATGAACTACTGGAAGTTCCTGCTCTATACCACCATCGGTGCCGGTGTATGGCACAGCATACTCGCCGCCCTCGGCTGGTACCTGCACGCCATTGTTCCAGAGGAGCAGCTCAATGACAAGATAAGCGAGTACGCCGAGTATATCAAGCTCGTCATACTGGCTCTCGTGGTCATTGCCATTGTATGGTTCGTCGTTAAGGCCTACTCCCGCCGCAAGATGACGAAACAATAGCTGTTGTCACTTCCGTCTCCTTGACTTTGCCGGTGACTTCTTTCCCCTACCCGACGCCTTCCCTCCGTTCCGCCGGGTTGTATTCGCATCCATCGCGGCAAGCAAGGAGTGCTGCTTCTGTTTAAGGTAGCCAGCAATGGTAAACGTCTGCTGTGACATCTGCTCAAGCAGAGAGCGTCGCGCAATCCAAGCCTGATGCAGGTCGGCATAGTTCTCTGTCAGACGTTTCATGGCTATCTTGTTCTGCGACGTAACATCGGTCACCATCGACAGGGGCTTAGCCAACAGCGTGTCAAGGGTTTGCCTGAAGTAGGCGGCACTGCGCTTCACACGTTCCAGGAACGCTTCCCCATGCAGCGCGTCAATCGCCATCTGCTGTATCATAGCACGCCACTTATCGGCCACTACGATGACCTGTTGCCTGTAGTCCTCCAGCGCCCGCTTGTGGAGCTCGGCTATGTCGGTAAAGGCATGATAGAAATACTCGACAATGATTCTTACCAGATATTCTTCGCGATACAGAATGTCACGGAAGTCGAAGAGCTCCATCAGCAGAAAACGGTAGTACTCGTCCTTGAGCGTTGGCAGCTGCCCTATGCTGCGCTGTGCAGCCTCTTCCTGATGCATGATATAGTTGTCTACGCGTTCATCGCTGATGATGGCCTGAGCAGGAATCTGTGAGGCGAGTACCATGCCCTCCAGTGTCTTGCAACGGCTCAGGGCCACATACACCTGTCCTGAGGCGAAGGAGAGGCTGGCATCGATGATGGCACGCTCGAAGGTCAGGCCCTGGCTCTTATGAATAGTGATAGCCCACGCCAGTCGCAGGGGCAGCTGCGAGAACTTGCCCAGTATCTCAGTCTCTATCTCCCGCGTCACGTCGTTCAGCGTGTAACGGGTATTCTCCCATTCCAACGGCTCCACCTCAATGGCTTCGCTATCCCCTGGACAGTAGACCAGCAGCCTTCTGTCCTCGGCCAGCGTGACATGGCCAATACGCCCGTTATAATAACGGTGCTGGCCAGAGGGGTCGTTCTTCACGAACATCACCTGCGCCCCCACCTTCAGCGTCAGCGTCTCTGCCGTCGGATAGGAATAGTCGGGGAATGTACCCTCTATCTTCGCCTGATAAGTATGGGAAGGGCCAGGTAGTTTCTGAAGCTCCGACTCGTTGTAGCTGTTCGCCATCTGGTTGTGTGTCGTCAGACGGATATAGCCATCCTCGGCCTTAGGAATGAACACTGGCTTGTAGCGTGCGTTCAGCAGCGAGAGGTCGTCCGGCGTAGGCTTTCCTTCGCGGATGTGGTTCAGCAGCGTCAGGAAGGTATCATCCTGCTGACGATACACCTTCTCAAGCTGTATGGTGACATACGCCACCTGTGCCAGAGCCTTGGAACCAAAGAAGTAAGGCGTGTCGTAATAAGGCTTCAGCATCCGCTCATCCTCAGGTGTCACCACAGGCGTCAGCTGTTGCAGGTCGCCAATCATCAGCAGCTGCACGCCCCCAAAGGGCTTATAGCGGTCACGATAACGGCGCATGACACTGTCGATGGCATCGAGCAGGTCGCTGCGCACCATCGATATCTCGTCGATAATCAGCAAGTCAAGCGAGGCAATGAGCTTACGCTTCTCCTTGCTGAAATCGAACTTTGACTCTATCTTCGCGCCTGGCACGAATGGTGTAAACGGCAACTGGAAGAACGAGTGGATGGTCATGCCGCCGGCATTGATGGCAGCCACACCAGTAGGCGCCACGACGATGGGGCGTTTGCGTGACTTCCCCACAACAGTCTTCAGGAACGTCGTCTTGCCCGTCCCAGCCTTACCAGTGAGAAAAATGCTGCGGCCCGTGTTTTCTACGAAGTCCCACGCTAGCTGAAGATTGTCATTTTGCTCCATGACATTCGTGTTTTTGACCACAAAGGTAATCATTTTCGTGGATATAATCACGATTTTGAAGAAAAAGTATTTCCCTTGCCTTTGTCATATTCCTTCACTTTTTCAAATAACATGGTAGTGTCTGAGGGCATTGAGAATGCCATCATCATCGACAGAAGTCGTGACGTAGTCCGCCTGTTGTTTCAAGGCATCAATGGCGTTACCCATGGCGACACCGATACCTGCCTGAAGAATCATGGAAGTGTCATTACCACCATCGCCAAAGGCCATCGTTCGATTGGGATCAAAGCCCTCGTGACGGGCCATGGCCAGGATACCTTTACCCTTGTCGGCACCAATAGCCGTAATATCCGTAAACTCCGGATGCCAGCGACCAGATACACACTTAGGCATGCGGGCCATCAGTTCTGGTTCGTAGTCTGCAGGGAAGAAGGGTGTCAACTGCAGAATATCCTGCTGGAGTACGACATCCAATGGTAAGGCCTTGTCAAGGTTCTTTACTGCCAACATCTGACGGAAGATGCGGTCTACATCACCTTTGGGGTCGAACACAGCCACATCCTTACGCCCCACCACAATCAGACTGTTGCCCTTCTCCCGACAATCGTCAATACACGTCATCACATGGTCCTTGGGAATGGGCTGGCAAGTGACGAGCTCGTCACCCACAAAACACAAAGCACCATTGGTGGTGATATAGCCGTCTATCAGATGCTCGATGGCCCCCAGATTGGTAATGATGATAGGCGGACGCCCCGTAGCGACATATACCCTGGAACCATTGGCCTTGGCCTGCGTCAAAGCAAGGATGGTCGATGGCGGAATCTCGTGAGTCTTAAAACTCACCAGCGTGCCGTCAATATCGAAAAACAATGCATATCTCTGTGTCATAACCTTATCTTCAATAAGAAATCTTTTATACCAACAAACGGTTCACGGTGTCCTTGGTAACTTCATTCACTTCACAGGCTCCATGTGCAGGGTGACGTGCGTCTTCTCCCCGAAGCGTTCTTTCAGTTTGTGCTCAATGGTGGTGGCACGTTCGTGGACAATAGTCAACGGCAACTGTCCATCCATCCTCACATGGGCCTCGATGGCGATACGGTTGCCGATACGACGAGTACGAAGGTTATGCGGCTCCTGCACGTCACCAAACGACTGGATAATCTCCACAATTTCTTGTTCCGTCTCTGCAGGCAACGAACGTTCGGTCAACTCACCGATGCTGGCCTTGAGCAACTCATAGGCCACCTTCACCAGCATCAGTCCCACCACGATGGATGCCAGAGGATCGAGCACAGCCCACCGCTGTCCCAACCAGATGGCACCACCGATACCGATGGCCGCACCTATCGACGAGAGGGCATCACTGCGATGGTGCCACGC
>JAEEGL014191463.1_pt1 | contig 19490 bp, 13 predicted proteins | sample 9134231 | NCBI WGS metagenome assembly JAEEGL01 (sample SAMN16246548, study PRJNA631951) | gut metagenome | biome: gut microbiome; feature: rumen; material: fiber-attached | host: Bos | place: Iran: Karaj | collected 2018-10
GCCGGCGAGATACAGCAGGTGAAGCACGGAGAATACAAAAAGTTATAGCTGGAAGGCGCCCCGGGCCACGGTTCGGGGCAAGCCTTTTGGCTTGATTTAACGGAAGTTACGTGTAAGCCGGTTACTTAAAATTTTAATTTTGAGAGAAAATGAGTAAATTTGTTGGTTTAAGCAACAAATCACAGCAGCTTTTTTATTGATGATACGTTTAGGGACACTATTTAGTGGCATTGGAGCGATAGAGCAGGCCCTTCTCCGCATGGGGGAAGAGCACATCAATGTTTTTGCTTGTGACAATGGCGAAATTGACCTTAAGCTTCTTCCCCAGGAAGAGCAAAGAGAATATGACCGTCTCCGTAAAATTCCTCAGAAGCGAATCTCCGCTGAAGACAAAACCAAGCTTGAACGACTATCGCGGCAGGAAGAAAGGATTATTGAACACATCGCCGAGCAAGTAAGAGCGCTCCCTACCATTGAAGAAAAAAACGACTTCGTTAGGCAGCAGTATCGCCTGCATAGTAAAGGCCATAACTTCGTTAAAGAAACATATATGGCCAACTATGCAATTAACGAATCAGACTTCCATTTGGATGTCCGCTTTATGGATGGCACCGACTATAATGGGCAGGTAGATTTAATTGTGGGCGGAAGTCCGTGCCAGGCATTCTCAACCAACGGAAAAAGAGGAGGTTTCGCCGATACTCGAGGTACACTTTTCCATGAGTTTGCGAGAATTGTAGATGAGGTGCAACCAAAGTGCTTCATCTTCGAGAACGTCAAAGGCCTTCTGATGCACGATCATGGCGCAACCTGGGCAACTATTCGTAATACGTTCAGGGAGTTGAACTATGACATATATCTGAACAAGGATTCCAAGGGTAGAGAAAAACCTCTCCTAAATGCTAAGGATTATGGCGTCCCGCAAAACCGCGAGCGCATCTACCTTGTCGGAATACGCAACGATATTCACCTGAAGCATCCATTCGTGTTCCCGCTCCCCATTCCATTGGAGAAGACAAACGCAGATTATCTGGACGAGGTGGTTGATCCCAAGTACTATCTCGGCAAGAAGGGCTTTGAGTTTGTGACTACCCATCCGACACGTGCACAAGTTGGCTATACAGTGCAGAAATGCCAGAAGGCGAACCAGCAGTTCAATTGGAACGGTGACTTTATCTTTGAGCCGATAGAAAAGCGTCATTCCAAAGAAATCCTTGAAAGAGCATATGTGGGCACATGGAGCGGCCAGCAAGGCGTAGTCAGGATGTACACTCCCCGGGAGTGCTTGCGCCTCATGGGCTTCCCCGACACTTTTGTAATGCCGCATAACGATAATGTCATGTGGCGTCAGAGTGGCAATTCCATCGTTGTAGATGTTTTGATTGCTATAGTAGAGAAATTGAAATACACCGGAATATTTGAGAGATGAGATTAGCGACAGTATTTTCAGGAATTGGCTCGATAGAGCAAGCATTACGCAGGCTGGGCAAGGATTACGAAATTGTCTTTGCCTGTGATAATGGTGATGTCGAGCTTAACCTGCTATCCGGTAAAGATCTTGAAGATTATACAAGGCTGACGAAACTACGCAGCAAGAAACAACTTCACGCTCCAGAGGATATAAAACGGCTTGAGCAACTTGGGAAGAAAGAGAACAGTATCGCCGAAACCATAAGAGCAGAGATTTGTTCCATGCAGTCGAAGATAGAAAAGAAACGCTTTGCAGATAGGCTATACGCCGAAAACAGCCGCCAACGTAACTTCGTCAAGACTGCCTATATGGCCAACTATGGCGACAAGTTGTCCGAAGATGATTTCCATCTTGACATCCGTTTCCTGGATGGAACCGATTATAGAGATTCCAATATAGACCTTTTGGTTGGCGGCAGCCCTTGCCAGGCGTTCTCTGATGTCGGAGCAAAATATGGGCTGAATGACACCAGAGGAACCTTGTTTTATGAATTTGCCCGTATCGTCAACGAGACACAGCCTCGTGTCTTTATATATGAGAACGTCCGTGGCTTAACGACGCATGACGATGGTAAGACATGGGCAGTTATGCGCAGCGTTTTTGAGAACGATCTCAATTACCGGATTGCCGAACCTCAGATCCTAAATGCTTCTGATTATGGCATCCCGCAGAGTCGCCGGCGTGTGTTTGTCATAGGAATACGAGATGATATTAAATGTCCGGCCTTTGAATATCCTGCACCAGTTGAGCTGCTATACACCATGCAAGACTTCCTGGAGGACAATTGCGCATATGGTCATTTCTCCTTTAATAAGGAGACCGGTGAACTTGTTGTAGAAAAGGTTCCGGGGCATCCTGACAAGAAATTTACCCTTACTCCAGCTGTCCAGAAATATGTCATGGCCGGAGGAACATCAAACTACTTGACATCTACCGAAACCGACTTGCCTATTGCAAGGACATTAATGAAGATGATGACGCAACATCATCGTGCTGGTGTAGACAACTATATCACTGTCAAAAAGAAGCCGTTAGTCCTTCGCCAGCTTTCCGATAGAGAAGCGTTGCGGCTGATGGGCTATCCGGATGATTTCAAGATAGCGGTTTCTTCTATGCAAACTCTTAGGCAGGCCGGGAACTCAATCGTAGTAGATGTTATGATGGCTATCGTGAAACAAATAAGTGCTACGGGAGCAATAAGTTAGTATGGCAAATAATAACAATAGTCACAAGTCCCCGAAGAGAGGCTAGAACATTTTATGCCGAGTCTCAAACCCTACCCCAGAAATGGTGGTTAGGTACGTTCAGAGGCTACCCAAGGAACAAATGCCAGAAGAAAGGTTCCGATCAGAAATGGGTAAAACATTCTTCCAAAATGAGCATCAAGCTCCTGAACAATGGGGCTTGTACTACATTGATGGCACCACGTACTATCCCCGTTTCACAAGGGACATTACGGAAGAGGAAGCTGAGCGTTATCTTAAAGGATGGCTTAAGCGATTGATTGTAATCAATCCATATACGAAGTTCAAGGTCTCCAACGATAATGGGCTGGTTCTCTCAATCGTAAAGCATCTCGAAGATGAACCTGATGTTCATGATCTGAAGACAATCATGAAAGATATCATTGGCTCTGAAGAACAGTTTATTGTCAATGATATTTTGGCCAACACTCTCAATATGTATTCCGAGGTGCTGAAAGTGTCGTTTGTCGACAAAGATCAAGAGCTTTTCAATGTCTATCTACTTCCTGATTACAAAGAGATCATAAAGAAAAAATATATGAAAAAAGCAGCGTACTTCCATCTATTTGATGGTATTGTACCGGATCATATTCCCGGTTCAACCATCCAAACCATCTACTACGGCTGCCCTGGTACTGGCAAATCACATGAGGTTAAGAGATTGACCGAGGGACTTGATAATGAGAAGGTTATCACGTTCGACGATGGGACTACCAATGTCTTCCGCACGACGTTCCACCCGGACTATGACTATGCTACTTTTGTCGGATGCTATAAGCCGGTGAAGGAGGATGGCGTGCTGGACTACAAGTTCGTGCCGCAGGTTTTCACCAACGCCTACGTTGCAGCGAAGAAACATCCCGACACGCCCATCTATCTCATCATCGAGGAAATCAACCGTGGTAATTGCGCCCAGATCTTCGGCGACCTTTTCCAGCTGCTGGACCGTGAAAACGGTGTGTCCAAGTTCCCCATCAACGCTGAGGAGGAACTGATGAAGTACCTTCGTGACGATGCCGAGCTGGAGGATTATATCAAGATCGCCCTTCCGGCCAACTTCAACATCTACGCGACGATGAACACTTCCGACCAGAGTCTCTTCCCGATGGACTCTGCGTTCAAGCGTCGCTGGGAGATGAAGTACATCAAGATCGACTATGACAACAAGGACGCGGATTACACGTTCAAGGTCAACGGTGCCGATTACCACTGGCTGGAATATCTGCCCTGCATCAACGACAAGATTACCCTTGCCACCGACAGCGAGGACAAGCAGATGGGAGAGTTCTTCATCCGCTCGAACATGACTGCCACGGAGTTTAAGAACAAGGTGATGTTCTACCTTTGGAACGACGTCTGCAAGGACCTTTATTCCGGGAAGAACAGCCCGCAGTCCTTCTTCTTCCGCGACCTCTACGGCAACCCGTTCAAGTTCACCGAACTGTTCAATGAACTGCCCGAGGACGCATCAGAGGAAGACAAGAAAGACCCGCGCAAGAACGGCGACCTGCTGCTGGAAGGCTTCCTCTATTATGTGAAGAACGGCAAGAAGAAGGCCCCCAAGACCGAGGCAATTACTGAGCAGCCAGTCGAAGAACCCGAAGACGAGAGCGAGCAGACCGCTGAATAATCCACTCCCCTGACCTCAGGCTCCGATGCGCATCTACTTTGAAGATTATCTATATCCGCCGCATCTTCTTGAAGAATACTTCGGGAAGATGCTGGAGGTGTGCGACGATAAAGTCAAGACGCGCTATGTCGGATACGTCTACAACCGGGATAAATACGACGGTCCCATCTTCATCCTGCCCAAGGCCCTGCTGCTGAAAAGGGGCGGAAAAATGACCTTCCTCGGCATCCCTGAGGCCGTGCCCGAGAAGATCATCGACCTGGAATCCCCGGAGAACCCCCTGTACGGCTCAGACATCATCCGCGAAATCTCCGGTTTCTCAATCTGGGTGCATCAGGTCATCCGCCGCTTCTTTGATGAGAACAAGCGCTCCAACATAATCAAGGAAGCAGAACTCCGCCGCAGCAGCGCCAGCGCCAGCTCCGGCAAGAAAGACCTCCTCAGCGCCTCGATGCAGCTCGTGGACTTCTTCAAGGATCACGAGACCATCTTCACCACCATTACCAAGGAGAACCATAGCGGGAACAACAATACCTCCTGGCAGCGCACCATCTCCCGTACTCAGCCGTACAGCGACCAGAAGACGCAAGAGCCGATGTACGTTCAGACCGTCAACAAGAAGAAGGAACTCGACACCAACGAGAAACTCATCATCCTCTTCTACTCCGTTCTCAACTACCTGAAGAAGGAATATCACCTTAAGATAAGCCTCGGCGACCTCATATACCCCATCATGCCGGTGGCGAAATTGGGCACAATGGTCAACAGCGGCATCACCCCGAAGGAGATCAAGGGCAACAAGAGCAGCTACTTCCGTGAGGACCTTCGCGAATTATGGAAACTCCTCGACGCCTTCTTCAAATACAATCGCAGCACCGACGAGAAGAAGCGTGACCTTCTCGTCGTGGGCAACTTCCACATCGTCTTCGAGGCGATGATCGACAAGCTGCTCAGCGACCAGGACATCCCAGACAAACTTAAATACCAAAACGACGACAAGATCGTCGACCACATCTACCTCGACCGTTCCCTTACTGCCAGCGACACCAACATCTACTTCATCGGTGACAGCAAGTACTACAAAGACGCCAACGACATCACCGGCGTCCCGCTCTATAAGCAGTTCACCTATGCCCGCAACGCCATCCAGTACAACGTCGAGAAACTCTACCTGGAGAAAGCTGTCGGTGTCGAAAAACTCAACAAGCTCCGCTACCGCGACTCCATCCCGCTAGATATGAGATTCACTGGCGAAGAACTCCAGCGCTTCCGCGACTCCCTTACCGAGGGCTACAACGTCACGCCCAACTTCTTCATCCGTAACGGAGTCCCGGACGGTGAGATCAACTACTCAGACCCCCAACTCAAGGCCAACAACAAACTCAAGGAAGACATTCAGAAACAGTTCGAAGACCGTCTCTTCGACCGCGACACCTTGCTGCTCCGGGAATACTATATCAACCTCTTCTTCGTGATGCGCGCCTATGCCACTGACGAAGACTGGTCCGATGATCTCCACAAGATTATCCGCGAGGACCTCATCAAGAACCTGAACCGCAAATACTCCTTCTGGCGCATCTACCCCAAGGAGAACCCCGTCCCCTTCGTCCGGATACACTTCCACGAAATCATCGGCAAAGCCTACCGCACCGGACTCTTCTCAGACGACATCATCCTCGCCTTTGAGAAAACCAAGGAAGGCGAAGCCCACAAAGCCGCCATCGAACGCAGCATCAAAGATGACATCATCGGCGAAATGAAGCAGTTTGACCTGGAACCGTAATACCTCAGTAACAACGAACTTTTAATACGCAATAATATGGATGCCGGAAAGAAACAACTCGCCGATATATTGAATGGCAATCGTGTACTCGAAGTACCTTACTACCAGCGCAGTTACGTCTGGAAAGAAGAGCAGTGGTCGCGCTTCATCTCCGACATGGAGTACATCACGAGCACGAACAAAGACTATTTCCTCGGTTCGATCATCCTCAAGCAGCAGCCGACCGGCATCTCCCCTTTCGACATCCAGAGCATCATTGACGGCCAGCAGCGTTTCACCACGTTCGCCCTTTTCTTCAAGTCCCTTTGCTTGAAGACGGACGATCCGAAGACGTTCGAGGACAAATTTATGGTATGGGACAGGAAGGAAAAGGCCCACAAGATTGCCATCCGCCATAGCATCAACGACCGCAAGGATTTCGAGGCCATCATTGCCCTGCAGGAAGACGCACCTTACAACCCTTCCGTCGAAAGCAACATCACCCGCGCCTACAACTATTTCCAGGAGAATATCAATCCGGAAAAAATTGATGTGGACATCCTGTTGAACCACGTCATCTTTATCGGCATTTCCCTGCAGCAGGGCGAGGACGAGCAAGTCATTTTTGACACCATCAACTCCCTCGGTGTACGGCTCACCACCGGCGAACTGCTGAAGAATTACTTCTTTACCGAAAGCACCCGCGAGGAATACGAGGAACTGTGGGCTCCCATCTTCGAGAAAGACCGCGAAATGGCCAATTACTGGGATGCAGAAGTCGTTTCCGGCCGCCTCAAGCGCCCCAATATAGACTTCTTCTTCGCCGCCTATCTCAACATCAAGATCCAAGACCCGGCCATCAAGGTCAGTGCAGATCACAAAATGCGCTACCGCCGCTCCGAAGGCCTGTTCAACAATTATAAGGACCTCATCAGCACCTATAATCTGGACAAGAAGACGATGATATACGACATACTTGAGTATGCTTTGTTATATCACGACAACATCAATCCCGATATTGCTGCTGGCGAGATACCGGGAACGCCTGGCATCGAGCGGATGAACTTCCTGATCTTCGTCCTCGAATACACCACCATCGTTCCTTACGTCCTCTATCTGCTTAAGAATGTCCCTGATGTGGCCGAGCGCAATGCGATGTTCGGCTACATTGAGTCCTACATCCTCCGCCGTCAGATCTGCAAGAGCGACAACAAGAACTTCAGCGACCTCTTTGCCGAAAATCTCATTCTCAATCAAATCACGACGCTGGAGGCATTGAAGGATTACATTGAGAATAAGGACGATTCCCAGGCCCTTGCACTTCCCCGCGACAAGAAAGTCATCAAGTCCTGCCACGACAAGTCCTATCCCAACAAGAAAGCGCTCGCCATTCTCTATCTGTTGGAAACCGCCATTCGAGAAGGCAAGCCCCACGCAACAAAACTCTACCCCTTCGAGCGTTATAGCCTAGAACACTTGATGCCGAGAAGCTGGAAAGAGAACTGGCCCATCCCTGACGGTGTCACCGAAGAAGACCGGGAAGACGCCATCTATTGCCTCGGCAACCTCGCTATGCTCCCGCAGAAACTGAACACATCCATCAGCAACGCCTCCTGGGCTACCAAGAAAGCAGGAAACGGCCGCAACCAGGGCATAGTCTTCTACGCCTCCGACATCGAGACCCTTGCCGATGTGGTAACAAAGCCGGAATGGAACGAGACCACCATTTCTGAACGTGCCGACTGGATCGCCGGAAAGGCTGTCGGAATTTGGCCTTCATACCTTCCTGAAGAAGACGAAGATCCGAACGCTGCAGCCGAGGGCGGAAACGCCACGACAAGGACAGGCAGGAACAACAACCAGGACCGCACCCAGTATTCCCTCAATGGCAACCCCGCTACCTCAAAGAGCCAGTTTGTCCTCGATGTTGTGAAAGCTTATGTTGCGAAGCATCCGGAGAAAACCTTTGAGGAACTTGAAAAGGTCTTCCCTATCAGTCTCTGTTCTAAAGGATACAAGTTCCTGGGCCTCCTCTGCTCGGAGGAAAAACATGCAGCCTGGGACAACAAGTATAAGGACAAGCGTTATAGCATAGGGCAACCCGACGGAACCCTCACATCAGCCGACGGCATCAAGTTCTACGTCAACACCCAGTGGTCCATCGACGGAATGCCCGGCATCGTCAAGCTCGCCAAAGCCGAAGGCTTCAAGGTCACAACCCTTTAGAAAAAGGACGAAGGACATGTCTGACACTATGACCCCAGCCCAGCGGTCGTACAACATGTCCCGCATCCGTTCCAGGAACACAAGCCCGGAGCGGGCCGTCAGGCACGCATTGTGGCACAAAGGCAACCGGTACCGGCTCAATGACAAGCGCCTCCCCGGCTCCCCCGATCTCGTCCTGCCCAAGTACCGCGCCGTCATCTTCATCAACGGCTGCTTCTGGCACGGCCACCGCGGTTGCACCAAGTACGTCGAACCCAAGACGAACGCCGGATTCTGGAAAGAAAAGATAGCCCGCAACATCGCCCGCGACGAACTCTATGCCCAGCGCCTCGATACCCTCGCCTGGACCGTCATCACCGTCTGGGAATGCGAACTCTCCAAGAAGAACCTTGACGCCACCATCACGCGCATAGAGGCCGATCTGCAGACCGCCAAGACCAAATACGAGCACTACCTCTCCATCCGCCGCGAGAACCGCGAATTCGCCCGCAAACAAGCCCGGAAGCGCTGCGAAATCCTCGCCCAGGTTGAAGCCGAACTGAACTTGCCGAAAGGTCTGAGTCGTTATGCCAGGAAGGCTCAGGATGAAGAATAGCTTGTTAATCTACAGGCATATTCCCATATTCCATCCTGTTTTGCGTGCAGTTCATTTGCACTTTATCTGTCGTTTCTTATCGCTATTCGCCTTTGTTTTAGTATATTTGTATGTTCAAGCACTAAAACACAATGGCTGGAAACAAGCATGCGCTCACGCGCTACAGAGTACTGGACGCCTGTTTCAGTAACCGTATGAAAAAGTATTATGCCGAAGACCTCATGCAAAAGTGCAACGAGGCCCTCGCCGAGCGCTATGGATCAGAAGATGCCGGCATTAGCCGACGTACATTCTTTGATGATCTTAACGACCTGGACAGCATTGTAGGTGAATATGGTGTGGAAATCCAACGCCTCAATGACGGTCGAAAGAAGTACTACCGCTACGATAAGGACGACTTCTCTCTCTTCACAAAGGGTTTTAACGAGAACGATTTACGCGCTCTTAAAGAGAATATCCAGACACTCCAGAGATTCAAGGGACTACCGACGTTTGACTGGATAGATTCTTTGGTCAGCAAACTTGAAGACAAACTCACAATAAAATCATCCGTTGATAACATCATTGACTATGAGGATAATGCGGACTACTCCGGGATTGATTGGTTGAAAGACATCTTCGATGCCATTATTGGCCAGCAGCCTTTGCAAGTGAAATATCGCAAGTTTGATGACACGCAATTCAATTGGACAATTCATCCATATTATATCAAACAGTATAATAATCGATGGTTTCTGATTGGCTATAACCCTGAGTTCGATAATCTATCCACGATTCCTTTAGATCGCATTGACGATATAGAACCCAAGCACATTGCATTTATCCCCAATACCGGTATAGATTTCGACAAATACTTCGACAATGTGATCGGCGTTACCATCCCTGACGCCCCTATTGAGAGTATCAAGCTCCGTTTCTCTCCTTCTCGTCTTCAGTACGTGCTCACCAAGCCGATACACAAGTCCCAGCGATGCCTTGATCCTGATGCTGGCATTATCACTCTCAAACTCATACCTAACAACGAAACAGATGCGCTTCTTCTCTCTTTTGGCGCAGATGTCGAGGTATTAGAGCCGGAATCTTACCGCAATCGGATACGCGAAAAGGTTCAAAGTGCTTTTGCGAACTATTTTGATGTGCAGGCTGGCCGCACTAAATAACCTTACCTTCGCACCGAAAACAAGAATTAAAGCATATTCGAAGATCCAACACTTATGGCAGAAATACGAGTCAATAAACTGATGAGACAGTTCAATATTGGACTGGACACACTCGTCAGCTTTTTGCGTACGCAAGGAGTCTGGGTTGAAGAGCACCCGAATGCCAAAGTCCCAGATACCGTCTTGCCCGCACTTCACAAGAAGTTTGGACACGACAAGGAAATGGCTGAGGCTGCATCTAAGACGGCCGTCAGGATTTCCACCATTGTGGGTGATAATAAGGGCAAAAAGAAAGTTGTGGCTCCGGAAAAGAAGCATCAGCCCATCTCCACGCAGCGCACACGAAAACCTTCTCCTAAACCGGAGAATTCAACGATTCCTATTGCTCCGCAAAGGGAGTATGCCAAGCGTGTAAAGATTAAGGCCATCAATCGCCCTCATCGCATCATTACCGATGGATTTGATGGCTTCAAAGCCGGTGTTCTGTTCCCCAAAGATATTCTGTATAAAGGCCAGCCAATCGCCATCGCAAACGCCGAAGCGCTCATCAATAGCCGTTTTCGTGTTGGCGACATTATCCATTGTCGTGTGGTCGGGACGTCTCCGGACAGACATATCGCTTACTTGAGTTGTGAAATATCCGGCTTCAATCTGTCTGGCCTGGATGGCTTTGAAACGGTTGCACCTGGCGCGAAATACCCGGTTCGTTTGATAGGAACATCGAACAACTATTTCATTGTAGCAATTGTCGGAACGCAGATTCGCGGTCTTGTTCTCAAGAACCAGTTTGAAGACGGGGCTGATATGGACAAGCGCGGCAATATTCGACTGCAGCTTGTCGAAAAGCCGGAGAATCCATTCCAGTTTGCCCGTTTTGTAAAGCCAATCGCCGTCACCCCCAAAGTTGCTGTCGATGACATTGATCCTATCGTTGAATCTTTCTTGACCGAGCCGGAATTAGATGCTATCACACCGGAGGATCTGGACATCGTTCGCTCCATTCTGCTCCGTTTTCCGAATCTCAAGCGCAAGAAAGCAGATCAGATAACTGGCATACAACTCTACTGCCGTATTCCTGAGGTTAGCCGGCTACACTACTTTCTTAGACAAGAGCCAGACTATTTCACCAAGCACACATTCTGGGTCTCGGTTAATCAAGAAGATGAAGAGAATCCGTCTATCGCATTGTTCACGGAGAGCCCCACAGTTGTTGTGGAGCTGAAAGCATTCAGTGATGATGTCTTCACGGTCGATAACTTTGATTCAAGCAAGACTAACTTCACCAAGAACATTCTTCAAAAGTACAATAAGAGAACCCGCTTAAAAGTTGCTGGTTCCAATTTGCACTTTGTCACGAAATACGACCCCATTCCAGCAGATTACAATACGGAAGAAGTAATCGATTTCTTGGGGAAACTATATGACTTCAATAGCAGCATCATACCGAGTATTCATGAAGCGATTCGGGAAAAGACTCTGCTTAGCGCCAAGGATTACAGCATTTTGTCTTCTTTCTTGAAGTACCAAAGGAACAAGGAGTTCGAAAAAGAAAACGATTTCGTCTTCATCGCTCCTGGGCGCCTTGGAACAGCATCTGGAATTCGGATCGGAGACAGAGCTTCCATTCGTTTCAGACTATTCGAAAATGAGGTGGATTCTTTGATTGGAGAAACCGAGGAAGATACAGGTGCGCTTCATGTTGCGATTGTAGATGAAAACGGCGAAGAGCAACTGACAGGTGTGCTGGACACTGAAGGGGAAGATTTTGTCCTCCGGTTTGATCGTGATCATATCGATTTGACGGAGTTCCTTCACTCTGGGATAAGATTGCAGAAGAGGGCAAATATTAAGCATATTCAGATCCAGATGAACGCCATTGAGGATTTCATCAAAAGGGATTCGTTAAAGATATATCAGGACCTCATCAACAATCGCCTGGAGACTCCGGATTTGGAACAGGCTGATGGCATTGAATTCCACAATCCGTTGTTCCGCACATCAGCCGGCGACAATACTCAATCTGAAGCAGTAAAAAAGGCTCTCGGTAACAAGAACGTACTTCTGATTCAAGGCCCTCCGGGCACTGGCAAGACGACGATCATCGTGGAAATCATCGAGCAGCTTGTGTCCAAGGGGAAAAAGGTTCTCGTATGTAGTCAGGCACACGCGGCCGTAAAAAACATCTACGACCGTCTGCACCTATTGCGCCCGGACATGGATTTGCTGGCTCTCGACGATAAGGATGAAGTAACAGCTGCAGCAAGAAACTTCGATGATGAAGCTTACACCCAGTTCTTAAAGAACAATATGGCGGTAATAGGCAATTGCCGCAGGGGCGCCTCCAAAGAAGAGCTTGACGCACTTATAGATTCATTCACATATAAAACTCCTGAAAGGACAAAGGATTTCAGGAAAAAGCATCATCACGTCATTGACTACCGAGAGGTCATCTCCGATATACCTCCGCAGAATATCACTTTCCTTTTGGATCGGCTCAAGAGTGAAACCCGCAACCTTGACACAGACCTTCTTAAGGCTCAGGTCTATAGGGAAAAAGACGTTATTCTGGGAACATGTATTGGAATCGGTATGGACCCTGTTATGAGGGACAAAGATGCCGTTCATTTTGACACTGTGATAGTAGATGAAGCCGGCAAGGCAAACTTGGCTGAGACCATTGTTCCGCTCCAGTTGGGCGATCGGTTCATTCTTGTAGGCGACCATAGACAGTTGCCTCCTTACTTTGACCGGGAAGAGATTGCCGATTATCGGGAGAAAGTCAGAAATGACGCCTATTCGCAGAATTATAGTCAGCAAGAAATTGAAAAGGCGATGAACAAATCTTTGTTCTCCGACTTCTTTGACCACCAATTCTTCCCTGAAGCAAACAAGGTGACTCTGAATTATCAGTTCAGGATGAATCCCCAGATCGGTCAGTATATTTCCGATCTGTTCTATGCCGGAAAACTTTTTTCTGGCGAAGGAACGGAGAAACAAACCGTCACCGTTGAAGGGTATGCTGATCCAGTTACATTTATCGATACTTACGTTCATACCATTACGGAGGAAAACGATCCGCGAGAAACAAAATCTCCGGATGGCAGTGTCTATAACATGCGTGAGGTCAAGGATATTTGCGAGAAGGTGTTGCCTAATGTCAGCGAAGCCCTTGATTCCAATCCAGGCCTAACCGTAGGTATTATTACGCCCTATAATGCTCAATATAGGAAGCTTCGTGAAGCGCTGAAGGAAACTCGGTTCAAGGATAGCGTTTATACGATTGACTCTATACAAGGAAGTGAATTCGATATTGTTGTTTTCTCATTTGTTCGCGCATTCTCAAGTCGCTCAAACAAGAAAGTCGGATTCCTGGACGATTTGCGTCGTCTAAACGTTTCTCTGAGTAGAGCGAAGAAGAAACTGATCCTTGTCGGCCACTTGCCTACCCTTCAGAATCCCGACTCCCATATAGACGCACCGATTCCCGGCATGGTCAGCCCTGTGGAAGTTTTTTCTTCCATTGCCAGCCGCGTCAAACGATTCGGCGAGCTCTCTCCATTTGAGAAGTTTATGGCTTGTGGTTTTGAGCAGGGACACATCTTCAGTGATTGTGAGTACCACGATGATGGCACATCCTACATTATCATCCACTTTGATGACTTTGACTTCGCTTCGAGAGTTGCGCCGAAGGGCTTCAACGGATATGAAGATGGAGAAGCCGTCGAGGTAATCTTGTCGGGATATGATGCTACCGGACGTCCTCAGTTTGATTCGGCAGATTTATACAATTTCCTGCAGAGTCATAAAGAAGGAGAAACATACGAAGGCACAATCTCGCGGATTTACAACAAGAAAGACGGAGGGAAGACCGTATACGTTACGGTTGACGGTTATGAGGACCGGCTGGATATTGCACCGTTCCTGAAAGAGAAGCATCCGGAATACGAGGTCGTGGGGACAGTGCTCCTTGTACGGATTGATCACTATAAAGATGAACCGGAGCGTATTTTCTTCCGTCCTCATTTCTCTGAAGCCGAACAACTGAAATCTGATGGCAGAAGTTACACCTTCTTTAATGCTTCCGTCAAAGAAATCAAGGACTACCCTATGGTGGTGTTTCAGTTCAAGGACAAGTCGGAAGTTACGCTTTCCTGCCCTATCCTTTGGCATACAGCCATTGAAGATGAGTACTACGATCTGATCAAGTTCTCAAATGGTGACTGTAAACTCCACAACCACTATATGGAGGACTTCCTCAAGAGCCACCAGAGGAACACAAAATACGACGGCCTTGTCGTTTCTGAAGACAAAGACTACTATTATGTGGAGGTGGGTGATTACTGCGGTGTAGTCGAAAAGGCCCGTACATGGAGGCGAGGCGTTAAGGTGGATGAAAAGTATCCAGTGGAGGTTTCCGGCATCAATAATTATAACAAGTTCGTTTATTTCAAGTTTGTATGAGGATAGAGTCATTTGAAGAATTCGGTAAAAACGCCGACCGTACTATACACGGTGCGGTGAAGATTCAGTATCCTGTGTACAATCTGCACTTGAAGATGCTGACAAAGGATGTAGATCCGTACTTCCCCATAGATCGTGCTATCGTGAAGTATGCAACAATGCAGCCGGATATCAACTATGTGTATCTTTCTGCACTTATTGGACTGGATGAGTCCTTCGTCCGTTGGCGGATTCACACCCTGATGGAACACAACTTCTTGGCCCTGAAGGGCACCGAATACATTGTGACGGAGAATGGCGAACGGAAGTATTTGGCTAAAGATCCGGTTCAGCCCGACCGCACAGTATATGGCAACCTGGTTGTTGATGGCATCACACTGGGGTTGTTGGACATCTCATTCTACCAGAACAAGGCATGGCTGCTTGATAGGAAGTCCGATTTACTGCCTCATATGGCACTTCTCGGGACAAACGACCCTGCACTTCAGAAGACGCTCAAGAAACTTGAGAAGATGTCGCCGGAAGAAAAGGCCGACCATTGTCTGGAAGCGGCTTCGCATGACTATGAGGTCACAGATTTCGATGCTCAATCTTTGGACGATGTCTTTGTGGTTTTCTCTTCAGACAACAAGACGAAGCTCTGCCGTAGAGATATTCTATACAAGAGCAAAGTCCTGAATATTCAGAAGCTGACCGAGGAGGCTCAAAAATTCTATTTCTCTGTATACGAAGGAGAATTCTACAATAACCAAGGATACCGTCCTCGCCAGGGCGACCCGTTCTTCAGTTTCTCGGCCGAGCAAATCGCCGCGTACTTGCAGAAGCGATACGACGCTTCAGAGATCTTGCCATCCGACTTCAAGTACACAGAGAAAACCGACAAGAACTTCCCTTATCCTCTCTCCGTTAAGGCGACTCGGAATCTATTGGGACGTGTAAAGAAACGCAAACGTCTAATCATTGACGCCATCAATGGAACAATCAGTGAAACACTGCGTGTCGGTGCAATGAAGAATGTTGAAATAGGCTTCTTTAATATCCATGTCGAGGATAAAGTCCCCGAGTACACTTCATTATTCTCAAAAATGGCCAAGTGGGAGGGCCGGTTAAATCGAGCGTTTGTCCAAAAGGAACTTACCTCCATCCCTGATTGGAGAAAGAATCTGGTTTATCTGGGATGCTATGAGGAGCTGGAGGAAATCGACATTGACCAGTTTATCAATTATTATGAAAATGAGTAACTACTTGATAAATGATAAGACGTGCCACGAATTGACCGATGAAATACGGAACACTATTCGTGGTGCCCGGGAATACATCAAGACAGGTAATTTCCTGTTCCAGGATAAAGCTATCATAGGTGAACTCATCGAAGCGATGAGCCGTGGTGTTGCTGTATTCATTCTATCGAACATCTCTGAACTTGAAAGGGATGCCTCACGTCAGAAGGAAGGTGAAGGAGTCAATACCCACCTCACTAATCTGAAGACTTTACATCGAAAAGGAGCCCACTGCAGGTCGTTGGATGATCTTCATGCAAAGTTCATTATCGCCGACGGAGAAAGAGGCGTATTGATGAGTGCTAATTTCGCTCCCACCAGTCTTGAAAACAATGTCGAGACCGGATTGTTGCTGGAGAATAAAGAACTGAAAGAGCTTGAATATACTTTTGATATTCTGTATATCAACTCCGATGTTTATCTCCAGGAATCCGACAGCAGACACCAAAGTATCCGCGCCGAGTCCCCGGTTTCCCGCTCCGCTTTCGATTCTGAGCATATAACGAGCGGCCTTCGGTTAACTGTAGCTCAATATAGTGATGCCGACGGAGATAGTCCCAAGTCTACAAATCTTCGTTATTGCGACGTTCATAGCATCTATGATGACATCATTGGGATAATAGATCGTGCGGAGGAGTTCGTTTATATTGTCACATGGCATTTCAAAGCCTTGAACCGACTCCCCGAGTTCATGGATGCTATTAAGCGTGCCGTCGATCGTGGTGTTTGGGTATCCTTGTATTCAAATACACAACAAGAGAATTTCTCACAAAAAGAATCTCTGCGCCAGATTGAATTCCTGGAATCCATTGGATGCAAATCCAGGGGGGATGATAACAACCATTCCAAATGTGTGATAAGCGACTCTGAAGGAATCGTCTTTACCGCCAACATTGATGGAATACATGGAATGAAATCAGGTTTTGAAGTGGGTTGCATCCTTCAGGGAGAAGACCTTGTTAAAGCACGTGAATATGCACAAAAACTAATAGGAGAATAATATGGCAAATACATCCGCACAATACGTTGAGAAATGGCTAAACCTCAATCGTGAGGGCCATTTCCAGGAAGCGAAAGATTTCTATTTTGAAAGTCTTTTCGCCGCTGTTATTGATGATTTCAAGGCTCGCACAGAAGGCCGATTCAAGAAAGGGGGCGTGCTTTTCTCGATACTCGGGTACACACCTGAACCGATAATCCTTACGCAAAGGGCACTTGAACCGCAGAAGCACGTGATATTCTTCACCAAGAATGGCGAGCATTTTGACAACGAAATTGCACCATACTTGGAAAAGTATCTGACGAGTAAGTACGAGCTGGTCGAATTTGAAGACACCTCGTTTGATACTATATATGGCGTCATGAAAGAACAAATGGCTCTTCATCCTGCCCGAGAGTATTATGTTGACATTACCGGTGGCAAGAAGTCTATGGTAGGAGCCGCTTCCATTTTTGCCAGGGATTACGATTGTAATTTGCTGTATGTCGATTACGACGATTATATTGCAGAACTACGTCGACCTAGACCAGGTACGGAAGATCTTCTTCTTGTTTACAACCCCACAGCGAATCTTCCTGATGTAAAGTAATACGTCGGGGTTGTTGTGCAGACTGACCGCACAAGACGATAATACCTTTGTACCGTCAACAGAAAACATCCCTGTTGGCGGTATATTATTATGTTCATTATCGTCTACATCCTCTGCGGTCTCGCTTTCATCCCCGAACTTTTCAACGAGAAGCGCTAATAGCACTCAAATGTTTAACCAATAACCTTTTCTACAATGAGAAAACTCATCCTTTGCGCCATCATCGCTATGGCATCCATCACTGCATTTGCCCAGAACAAAGGCTTCGAGAAAGCCGTTGAAGCCACTGGTGGCATCGGCCTTGACAAGTACCAAAAGTTCTCTTTCGGTGTGAACTTCGTCGGCGGCTACCGCATCAACGACTATTTCTTTGTCGGCGCAGGTGCTGGCTACGAGTACCTAGATGGGCTCTACTATACCAGCTACGAGTATCATGGCGGAGCCGGTAATTCCTATCATGGCACCAGCTATGATGTTCGCAACAACATCAAAGTCTTCGCTCGCCTGAAGGCCAACCTCACAAATACCAAGGTGTCACCCTTCTTTGCCGTAGATTTGGGTGCCAATTTCGGTCTCAGCTCCAATGAGATCAAGATGTCCAACGGCTTCTACTTCGAGCCGGGTTTTGGCTGCGACTTTTCCATCAGTCCCAAGCAAACCCTCTACGTGATGCTGGGATACAACGGCATTGGCTATGACTACGAATCCTTCGATACTACCCTCGGAAGTGCTGGTAACGAAATGCGACACGTTCTCGCTGGCAAGTTCGCCCTCCATTTGGGCTTTAAGTTTTAGGTGCCGCTTGCATATAAATGCATCCCACATCTATGCAAAAGATGTGGGATGCTTAGTTTCTGAGGATTTCTTCAACTATCTTAGTTGTATTGTTTTCTCGACGATGTTGTCAATACTTGAAGGGTCCTCCCAATTGATGGAGACGTCGATGCTATTTGGCATATCCTTGCCTAAAGTTGTTGTAATTTCCATGGTGTCTCCCGAACTGAAGGAATCATATTCATAAAACTCCTTCAGGTGGAACAGTCCATCTCTTGAAGTCTTAAAGTGAATTCTGATATTGTTAGCTGTTGCCGCTCCATCATTTCTTACCTGGAAACAAGCTTTCCCGCCGCCAATTGAATAATACCTCATGTCAAAACTAGCCCTTTGAGCCTCTTCTTTATCCTTCTGAAGTTTAGCGATAGTGTAATCATTAATTAAGCGCTGCTGCTCGCCGATAACCTTGTCAAGTTTTCTGTATTTGTGCAGTGAAAACCAAAGTGTCGCTAAAGACACTAAGGCAGCGACGGCGCTGATACAAATACTGATCAAATTAGCACACATAGAAAAAAAACGTTATTCTTCACAAAAATACCCATTATTCCAAGTTCGCACAACTTTTATTGTTTCGGTCTACTTAGTCCATCCCTTAATATGAGTATATTTGCGTAACCATATCGCAACAAAATGAAAGCCTACGCCCTCTTCCAGGAATACATCTGGTTGGTGAACACCATCCATCGTTTCGGCCGCCTGACGCTCGAGGAGATCAACCAGCGCTGGCTGGACACCGAACTCAGCGAGGGAGTTCCCATCGCCCGCAGCACGTTCAACCGTCACCGTGACGCCATCCTCGACATGTTCGGGATCATCATCGAGTGTGACAAGAAGGACGGATTCCGGTACTTCATCTTCAACGAGGAGGTGCTGGATGAGGACACAATCCAGAACTGGATGCTCTCTACCCTATCGGTCAACAGCATCCTTTCTGAGAGCAAGGCCGTCCAGAAGCGGATTCTGCTTGAGTCGATCCCTTCAGACGGCGACAACCTGCACAAGTTCATCGATGCGATGAAACGCGGCGTGAGGGTTAAGGTTGATTACCGGCGGTACGGTGCCGATGCAACAGTATCAGAATGGAAGCTGGACCCGTATTTCGTAAAGTTGTTCAACAAGCGTTGGTACGCCCTCGTGAAGTTCCCTGATCCAAATGCGAACCTCTTCACTCTTGCCTTCGACCGCATTATTTCCCTGGAGGTGACGGAGGACAAGTATGAATACGCCAAGGACTTCGA
>JAEEGL014566504.1_pt1 | contig 19490 bp, 16 predicted proteins | sample 9134231 | NCBI WGS metagenome assembly JAEEGL01 (sample SAMN16246548, study PRJNA631951) | gut metagenome | biome: gut microbiome; feature: rumen; material: fiber-attached | host: Bos | place: Iran: Karaj | collected 2018-10
CTGGCCCTTCCCGTAAGCCACTCTTTCGGCCTTGGACGCATCCGCTGTTGCCTGGCCAATGGTCAGACACTCATCTTCCTGAACAGTTTTGTCAACACGAAGAAACTGTTCCGCACCATCGAAGAGGAAGGGGTGACAGGCTTCACTATGGTTCCTGCCAGTTGGAGATTCCTGCAGAAGATGACGGGCAACAGACTGGCCGACTATGTCAGCCAACTGCGGTATATAGAGATGGGCAGTGCCTATCTCAGCGCAGAAGAGAAACAAGAACTGGCCAACCTCCTTCCTCGCACAAGGCTTGTCATGCACTACGGCCTGACCGAAGCCTCCAGGAGTGCCTTCCTGGAATTCCACGATACCGCCCACCTGCACACGGTGGGAAAGGCAGCCCCAAACACCGATATTCAGGTGTATGACGAAAACGGGCAGAGGCTCCCCCTGAATGCCGACGGCGAACTCTGCATCAGGGGTGCCCATGTGGCCCATCGCTATCTCCGGCCTTTAGAATACACATTCTTCGACGGCAACTATTTCCGCACTGGCGACCTTGGGCATATCGATGCCGAGGGCTATATCCACCTGAAGTCCCGCATCAAGGAACTCATCAATGTTGGCGGTAAGAAGGTGGCTCCAACCGAAATCGAAGAACCCTTACTCCACATTCCTGGCATCAGGGACTGTGCCTGCATCGGTGTGCCCGACTCCAACGGCATTCTGGGAGAAGTCGTCAAAGCCTTCATCGTCAAGGATGCTGATGCCGACATCACCTTCGAAGCCATCGGCCAAATGCTCTCCACGCAATTAGAGGGCTACAAACTCCCTGTCCTGTACGAGTGGACAGATGCCATTCCCAGAACGGCCAACGGAAAAATACAACGTAATCTTTTGAAGCATGATACAGATTAACGACAAGAGCCAGTGTTGCGGATGCAATGCCTGCGGCGATGTATGCAGTCATGGGGCTATCAGTTTCGAGACTGACGAGGAAGGATTTTGGTATCCCAAAATCGACAGTTCGCTCTGCACCAACTGCGGTTTGTGCGAGAAAGCCTGCCCCATGCTGAGCGACCATCTGGTGCCTGCCCGGCAGTATGAGAAGCCTGTATGTGTCGGAGCCATTCACAAGGACATCGTCATCCGCTTCGACAGCACCTCCGGCGGTCTGTTCTCCGCTTTGGCCTCAGCCATGTACAAACAAGGTGGCTACGTGAGCGGTGCCGTCTATACCGAACAGTTCGATGTCGTCAATCTCATCTCCAACAACAAGCGCGACCTCAAGCGACTGCGCAGTTCCAAATATGTGCAGAGTTCAGCCGTAGGGCTATACAAGACCATCAGGAGCCTGCTGGCAAAAGGCGAGCGTGTGCTTGCCTGCGGTTCGCCCTGTCAGATGGCCGCCCTGCGCACCTTCCTTGGCAAGGACTACGACAACCTCCTCATCGTCGATTTCCTGTGCCGTGCCTGCAACTCTCCTTTGGCTTTCCATCAGTACCTGAAGTCGTTGGAAACCGCCTATGAGGGGAAGATCGTTGCCATCAAAGACAAGAATAAAGACCACGGCTGGCGCTCGCTGGCCAGGAAGGTGACCTTCGACAACGGGAAGGTCTATTATGGCGAGGGCCATGAGGATGACTACCGCCGTGGATACCACCAGAATGCCTTCTGCCGACCTTCATGTTACAACTGCAAGTTCAAGGGCATCCCCCGCCTGGCCGATATCACCCTGGGCGACTTCTGGGGCATCGAGGCTGTCGACGAGTCGCTCGACAGAGATCTTGGCACATCAATGGTCTTTCTCAACAATGAGAAAGGAGAGCGGTTCTTCGAGGGCATCAAGGACAAACTGACTTGGAAAGCAGTCCGACTGGAGCAGATTCTTCCTGGCAACAGGCCAGCCATCACAGAGGGCATCGACTATCCAGCCCATATCGATCGCCAGAGCCTGTTCCAAGACCTGCACACAATGCCTTTCAACGAGGTGGCAGCAAAGCATTTCCCACATTCCGACCACCAACGGCCTGTCACGACAAAACAGAAGATCAAGAACATCATCTACCTGTTGCGCAGGCATCGCAGCAATTTCTCATGGTACATCAGGAACATCAGAGCAAACGTGATGAACCCCCAGGTGGAGGCCCGCTTCGCAGAACTGACCTTCATGGAACTGGCTCCTCATGTGGCTCTGAGCACCGAACCTGGTTCCAGAATCATCGTCAACCACCATCTGACCGTCGGCTACAACAGGAATGTCAAGTCGAAGGCTGAGACTGCCATCTTCGTGGAAAGCGGAGGCACCCTCGTCTTCGATGGTCCCAACAGGCTGTTACCACACTCCGACATCCAAGTGTTCTCCGGCGGTAGGCTCCGCTTCGGCAGCGGTGCCACCAACATGGGTCTGAAGATTGTCTGCGCAGAGAGCATCTGGATAGGCGACCACACCCACATAGGCCGTGATGTATGGATTCGCGACAACAATGGCGGGCACGTGGTCATACAAAAGGGATATACCAACACAGCACCTATCGTCATCGGCAACTATGTGTGGATATGCTCCAACGTGCAGATTATGAAAGGTGTCACCATCGGCGACGGGTCCATCATCGCCGCCAACAGCGTGGTGACGAGTAATGTGCCTCCCCACTGCATGGTCAGCGGCAACCCAGCACAAGTCGTTGCCGAGAACATCACCTGGAGACCATAGCACCCACTTGAAACCTGAAACATGAAACCAGAAATCAGGATTCCGTCGCTCATCATGTCCACCAACCACATGGACTATGAGAAGATGAAGGAGGTAGTCACTGCCGGACTGCGAATAGGCTACCGCGCATTCGACACGGCGAGGGACTACCAGAACGAGCCCGTCGTCGGACAGGTGCTGAAAGAGTGTCTGGCAGAAACGGGTATCAGCCGTGAAGAGATATTCATCACCACGAAGATAGGCAACAGTCAGCAGGCAGAAGGCAACATCGAGGAACAGATCGACATCTCGCTGCGCAATCTGCAGACCGACTATGTGGACTGCTGGATGATGCACTGGCCCTACCCCGACTACTACCCTCAGACCTATCGTCTGATGGAAAAGGTGTACCGCTCAGGCAAGGCACGCGCCATCGGTATGGCCAACTTCCGCCTCCGTCACTTCAAGCACCTCTGGCAATCGGGCATCGACATCACCCCGCACTATGTCCAGTTCGAGCATCACCCCCTGCGCACCGCCGACGACATCCTGGCGTTCTGTCGCGAACACCATATCGCCGTGCAGGCCTACTCCCCCTTGTGCCGTATGATCTCTCCCGTCAAGGATTCCCCCATTCTCAAGTCCATCGCCAAGCGGACAGGCAAGAGTGTGGCACAGGTCATTCTCCGCTGGCACCTGCAACGCGGCAGCATTCCCTGTTTCCTCTCTACCAATGCCAAGCGCCTGGAGGAGAACTTCAACATCTGGGACTTCGAACTCACATCAGAAGACATGACGCTGATACACAGTCTGGACCAAGACTACAAATACCACCTGGAATCAGCCAGTTGCCCTGGTTACTAAACCCTATTGCTCTCCCATGACAACTCAAATCTCAAACCTCCAATCTAAAATCTCAAACCTCGCTCTGATGCCTATCAGAAAGTCAAAGTGGTTCAACAGCCTCTTTGTTGATGCCGATGGTGAGACCTATCCCAGCAACGACTGGTACCGCCGTCACGAGGAGCGCAATTTCGACCTGGTTGTGCTGGGCAGCGCCAGTGCCAGGTGGGCCTTCGACTTCCGTGACTGCGGCCTGAAATGCATGAACTGGGCGCAGGCCCCCCAGACACTTGTCGAGGACTACCGCCTGCTGCGCAACTTCCATTCCATTCTCCGCTCTGGCGGCTATGTGATTATCACCGTCATGCCCTTCACCAGTCTGAACAAGCAGACGGGCATCTACGATGCCTTCAAATACCTGAAGATCAACTCCCAGGAGCCCATCGAGCCGCACCTCTACGAAGAGGCCTGCCGCTACTTCCACAACCCGCTGCTCTTCGGACGCCCTGCCATCAGTGCCGGCATCCGCTACCTCCTCAGGCGCGAGTGGCCTACCGACACTCCCGAGGTCTGGGCTGACACCAATCCGATGGACGAAGACCAACTGAAGCGTGACGCCCTCCACTTCGTCAACGGGTGGAAGGCACAGTTCGGCATCGCCAGTTTCGACGATGACCTGACAACATCCAACGTCGAGGCACGCCGTTTCCGTGTGGAACTCATGCAGACCATCATCGATTTCTGTCTGGAGCGCGACTATCAGCCCGTCTGGCTGATACCCCCTGTGACAGCCTGCCTCGCCGGTCACTTCACGCCCCGTTTCCAGGAGACCTATATCTACAGTTTCCTGAAAGAGGTGCAAAGGCACATTCCCCTTCTCGACTACAGCAAGGTAGCCGAACTACAGGACAAAGATTTATATTTCAACTCCATCTTCCTCAACCAAAGGGGCAGGAAGATGTTCACACAGCAGGTCCTCTCCGACCTTCAACTGCTTCACTAAGAAACTCCAACGACGACTGCCGCCAGGCCTCCAGATTCCGTTTTGCCTCTTCCAGCGAGGCGAAGCGGGCCATACCGCGCTCCTTGTTGCCAACGGCGATATACGGTTTGCCGAAGATGATGGCGAACACACAGGCATGAAACGAGTCGGTGACCACCAGTTCGGCATCCATGAAGCCCCTGAGCCATTGCTCCACAGGTGGCTGAATGCGCTCCTGACGCGATGCCTTGAAGTCCTCGGTCTTCGAGTTGGCATAAAATGGGGTCAGTCCGCGCTCACGGGCCAGGCGTTCCACCAGTTGCTGCTTGTCGCTACTGTTGTCGAGGATGTAGCACATCATTTTTCCTCTCTCACCTCTCTCACCTATAACCTCTAACCTCTCATCTCTCTCACCTATAACCTCTAACCTCTCATCTCTCTCACCTATAACCTCTAACCTCTCACCTCTCAATAGCCCCACATAGTCCTCCTTCGTCAGCAGCATCGTGGGATCGAGCACGTGACAGGCATCGTTCCGTCCCAGTTGCCGGGCACACAGATCCACAGCCGAAGCCTCCCTCACGCCCACGGCATCGAAGCGTGCCAATGCCTTTCGGCAGCGGGCCATCTCCTCCTCATCATATTCCCAGTCATCCGTTCCGAAAGAGGCAGCATAGGCGATGCGCTTCATGTCGCGCCCCTCGGTGAAAGCCAGGAAGGCGTTTTCTATGCCACAGCCGTACATATCGCAGAAGTAAGGCTTGCGCCACACCTGGTCGCTGCCCACCACGATGGCATCCACATCCAGCGGGAAGTCGCGTGTCAGGTTGCGCACCATGCAGGTATGGATATGACGTCGGACGAAGGCCCTTGTATGCTGTTCGCGCTCCTCCCGCTCCAGGTTGCGCTGCCTGTCGCTCATGAAGAACGCCTCCCTCCGTAGCAGGTACCGCTTCACGGCATACTTGGCCCATTCCTTCGTCTGCACCCAGGCCCCCCGTCGCAGCGTCTGGTCCAGATCCACCACCACCACCTCATGTCCCATGCGCTCCAATACCGTCTGCAGGGCGAATGCCTGCAGTATTCCCCCATAGTTGGTGTGCAGCGGCAGTGTCAATATGGCTATTCTCATCGTCTTTTCGGTTAATCGGTTATTCGGTTAATCGTTTAATAGTTTAATCGATTAATCGAATTATCGTTTCACCATCTTCGCGACTCCAGGCTCCGTCGGTGCATCCAGCCCCTCGATGCGCTCATCCGTCACATCGTCGAGCACTACGGCAGGACGATAGTCGGGGCGCTCATAGCGGAAGGTGACATCGTTGACGTACAGTCCCTTCACGTGGCGGGCATAGAGTCCGTAGGCGGGTGTCCAACCGGCGAACTTAGGCTCTGGGTAGTTGGTGCCCTGCTCACGGTAGTCCTTGTCAACCAAGTCCTTCGTGCCCCCACCCTTGAAGTAGAGGCGGATATTCGAGAGCCACACGTTCTCGATGGGGACGCCAGGCATACCCGTCACGATGATGCTGCAGAGTGAGTCGCAGTCGTCGGCAATGACGTTCGATATCTGGATGTCGCGAGCCGTCGAGGGCTGCGTCACCTCCTTCGGGCCGCGGTTACGGCATCCCGTGGTGATGTAGATGGGATAGTGGTGCACGTGGCTCATGGTGATGTTCGACACCACGATGTTCTCCATCCTTCCCTGATCCACCTCCTCGAAAGCCAGGCCGCTACTATACATAAAGGTGCAGTTCGTCAGCGAGATGTTACGATAGCCACCATTCGACTCCGTGCCCAACTTGAAGCGTCCGCACACCCACCCTACAGGCTCTGGCTCGTAGGTGCCGTCCAGCAGCGTGCCGCACTTATAGCCCGTGATGTTGCAGTTTGAGATGGCGATATGCTCACAGAGCACAGGTTTCTTCAGCGCATAACTCGATTTCAGCACCAGGGCATCGTCGCTCGGCGTGTTGATCTTGCAGTTGGTGATGGTCATATACTTGCAGCAGTCAATGTCAAAGCCGTCGCGGTTCGTGTCAATTGTCACGTTGTCTATCGTGGACAGGTCGCAGCCCGTCATGATGATGCCGAAGTGCCCGCCGCGATAGATGGTGATGTCGCGTATCGTCACCTGCCGGCACAGTTTCAGGGCTATGGCCTTGTCGCCAGTGCCTATCGAGCCACCCTGCACGATGCCTGCCTTCTCCGTGTCTTTCTTCGTCAGTCCCTTGCCGTCGATCATGCCGTGTCCCGTTATCGAGACGTTCGTCTGACCCTCGGCCCATATCAGCGAGTTATGGAAATAGGTATGTCCACCGTCCTGATATTCAGGAAAGCCACCGAACGACTCACTCGCGTCGTAGGCCTTCATCGATGCCGGAGCAGCCAGGATGGTGCAGCCCGCCGATAGGTGCAGGTCGATGTTCGACTTCAACCTGATGCTGCCACTCAGGTAGGTGCCAGCCGGCAGCAGCACCTGTCCCCCGCCATCCTTCACCGCTGCCTCGATAGCCGCGTTGATGGCAGGCGAGTCCAGTGTCCGCCCGTCGCCCTTGGCTCCGAAGTCACGCACATTATACACTCCCGCTGCCGTAGCCATGCCACAGCACAGCAGGCAGAGCACACTAAGCAGATGTCTCATCATTCTTTCCTCAAACATGAAACGTGAAACTTGAAACATAAAACTTATCATTTTGTTGCAAAGTTACGATTATTTTCCCAAACCACAAAACATTCTGTCAGAAAAGAAGCCTCACTGACCTCCGTCGCCTCACCGACTGGGCAAGACGGCAAGTTCATCTCCGCGACCCTTCAGGACGACGGCAACCTCAGACTGAACTTCAAGCCCCTGAAGATTGACGGGAACTTCAGCGTCGACCGTTATTGCGCTTCGCTCCGTCCGAATGCCTCCCATCACTCGTTCCGATGCTTCCCACACTCCGTTCCGATGCTTCCTACACTCCGTTCCGATGCTTCCTTTCCCCTGTAAGGAAGCATTCCAACGACCGTTGCAAAGCATCGGAACGAGGCGTAGATGACGTTTGTTCCGTAGAGATAGTAGGAAAGTAGGAAAGTAGGAAAGTAGACATTAAGCCTTTTCAGGGTGCGGAAAGAGACATTCAAAGAGGAAAGGAGACATTATATGTAGCGGTTCCATTTTAAACATTATTTAATATTATTATTATTTATATATATATTATATATTATAATATTAATATATATATATATCACCATTATTATATTATTACTATTAATGCCTTCTTTTTACCCCCAAAACACCTTAATGTCCACTTTCCTACTTTCCTACTTTCTCTTGCTTTAACTATTTTGTAGGATGGATGGCAGAGGTAATCAATACTTTACTACACGACCCTGGCTGCTGATATAAAGACGACCCTTCACGGGATGCGACACACGCTGGCCGGAAAGGGTGTAGAAGGTGGATGGTGATGGGTGAAGGGTGACGCAAGACTGGTGGATGCCACTGGTCTCTTCCGAATGCTGGAGGGCGAGGGCATGCACCTCGGCGGCACCCCAAAGCCAGCAACCGATGCCGAAGTCCTCGAAATCGGGAATGGAGTTGAAGGTGATGACACCACCGTCTTCGGGCTTGGAGCCGGAGCCTTGCAGATAGCCCACGAAGCCCGTATCATCGTGAACGGCACGACGCATGGCCTGCCAACCGCTGATGATGGCAGGCAGATAGGTGTCGCTGTCGAGCAGGCCCGTCCTCACGCCATAGGCCATACCTCCGACGAAGAGCGACGTGCCCGTCATCTCAGGTCCCTCGCTGCCAGGCTGTCCGTAGTTGGAGGGGGCGGCAAGACTGACATTCCACGAGCCGTCGTCACGCTGACAGGCCAGCAGGGCGCTGCTCATCTTGCGGAAGTCGCTGACGTAAGCGGCGCGGTGAGCCTCATCGTCGGGCGTGAACTGCATCACACGTGCCAATGCCATATACACCCACCCGTTGCCTCTCGACCAGTAGCAGTCCTTGTCGCCCTCCGTGAGGTCGCGGTAGGGAGGATCGAACTGGTAGTCGCGATACCACAGTCCGGTGGTGGTGTTGAACAGGGGCTTCCCCCCACCCTTCTTGCTGCCTCCGTGCTTGTTGCGCGTGTACTGGTACATCTCGTACATCCGCTCCCAGTAGGCCTCGTTGCCGGTGATGGTGCCCAGTTGGGCAAAGATAGGCATCGCCATCTGTATGGCGTCTATCCAGTACCAGTCGTCAATCTTGTCGGTAGCCATCATATCGTCAATGCGCATCTTGATATGCTCCATGCGCTGCGTCTGCGTGGGGTCCATCATGTACATCTGCAGGTAGGCCTGTCCGCAGCACTGGAAGTCAGCGTGACGCTTCTGCGAATCGGTACAACTGTACCACTGGTGGTACTCACCCCAGTCGAGGGCGTAACGCAGCCACTCCTCCTGCGGGTTCTCACGATAGGCGTTGAGCAGGCCTTCGTAGAACACGCCTCGCGTCCATATCCTGCTGTTGCGGGTCTTGCCGCCCACATGGCTGTCGGCCCCCACATCGGGGTTGCTCCCGATGAAATAGGCCGCCACCCGCTCCGTTGTCGCCATGATGCTGTCGGCACTCAGTTCCTGCGCCTGACAGACGAAGGGAAACAAAAGAATTGCGCTAATTATACCTTTGAACATAGAAATCTCAAATCTCAAATATTTTCCTCATTTGCTCTCTCCACGACAGGTGCTCCACCGTCTGACGGATCTGCTGGGGAGTCATCGTCAACTGCCGCTCGAAGGCTACGATGCGGGCCACGTCGACAGGCGACTCGTCGGCAGGCACCTTCAGCACATAGGGCTGGTGGTCGAAGTCGCTGTCGTTCTCAGAATAGACGAAGGGCAGGCCACGACTGGCATACTCGCGGTTCTTCAGCGTCTTGATGTCGCTGATGCCGCTGCGATGGCGAGCCAGGCTGCCTACGGCAAACGAACAGCGGGCAAACACCTCGTTGAGTTCATCACCGAAAAGTTGTCCGTGGAAGATGACCTTGTCCTGGATGCCGTATTTCTCTATCAGTTCGTGGAAGCCAGGGGCATGCTCGTCGTCGTGCATCTCCGAGTGCCACACGCCACCGACGATGTGGAAATAGACTTCGGGCAGTTGGCTATTGGCTGTTGGCTGTTGGCTGTTAGCATTTGGCTGTTGGCTATTGGCTCTTGGCTGTTGGCTGTTATCTATCCTCCCTTCACCATTAACCATTAACCTTTCACCATTATAATACTCCCCCAGTCCGGCGATGAGACGGTCAAAGCCGTGCCAGTAGTGTACCTCGGCCACACCGATGAGGTGCAGTTCTTTAGTGGTGTCAACTTTCTGATGCAGCGGCATCGCGTCCAGATCGACGCCATTGCTGATACGGATGGTGCGCTGCCCGAATATCTGCTGCTGGTTGGTGAAGGTGACGATGGCCTCCAGTTGGCGGGCCAGACGACAGCGGAACATCTGGTCGAGACGCAGTTGGAGCCGTTCCGTGCGCGAAAAGCCCTCAAACTCCTGATCGTAGGGATAGGTGGGAATCTCCATCACAGCCTTGATGCCAGCCTTCTTCAGCCGACCGAAGAAGCGGACGAGGAAGGGGTTGGCATTCATGAAGCAGCGGGCATAGACCATCCCTATCTGCTGACTGACACAATAGCGGTAGATGGCACCATAACTGATGCGCTGGCGAAGACCTGCCAGTTTGCCTGTTCCATAGTCGTCTATGACAGATGGAAGAATCTGAATGGAGGATGGAGAATGGACTTCTATCAGTCGTTGCCAATGACCATTCTGTCCCTGGTCATAGTAGCAGAGATGCACCTCATGACCATTCTGGCAGAGGCCCTTCACCTGATAACGAATCTTCTTCGAGATGCCGCTCACCTCAGAGAAGCCATGATATATCAGAAACAGAATCTTCATTTTATTCCGAACCACGAATTACACGAATTTATTTCTTAACGCCACCCAGAGCCTGTACCACGCCCAGCGGTTCTGCTTATAGTCTGTGGCATAAATATACTTTCCCTTAAATCGGGCAATATTCAACTGATGTCCGCCATCAAGAAATATGGAATTCTTTGGCAGTACATTCTGACGGAACAGTCGCTCCTCATATTCAGTCTCATTGAGTTTCGTAATCTCCATCAGAGAAACATTATCGCCATAGTCTTGGTGGCAGTCCTGCGTCACTCTCAGCAGACGGCTATCATAGTCAATCAGCGAGCCACCATTACGCCCAAACTCGTTACTCACACAGATGGGCGAACAAGGATGCTTCGTGAACTCACCATGAAGCAGGTCGTCGGTCACGTAGAGTTCCTGATAGTACATCCAGTCCTTCTGATAGGAGGTAAAGAGATAATAGCAGGACTGCGGAAGCAAATTATTCACTTTTCCCTTTTCACTATTCCCTTTAAAGATATGGCTATCGTTAAAATTAAAATGGATGCCGTCCTTGCGCTCCTGACGCAGCAGCGTGCGCACTTTGGAGAAGGAGGTGAGGTCGTCGTTGTCGGCACGGAACAGGTGGATGGCATCGCTCTCCTGCGACTCAGGCACCATATAGACCACGCCATCGTCCTCGAAGACATAGGGGAACGAGAGGTGGAAAGGCTGGCTCAAAACAACAACAGGCTCAGTCCATGTTTTCAAGTCTCGCGTCTTCACCATCGCTATCACGCCAGGGTCGTCCCAATGCTGCAACTCATAGAAGAGAAACAGCGTGTCACCCTTGACAAACAGGAACGAGTCGGCCTGATAAAGCACAGGCTTCGGCTTCCATAATCCGCTGATTTCCAGTTTATATATAAGATTTGCCTCATTGAAAACATCAAGTGACAGTTCTTCGCTGACAAACAAGGCTGCAGCGAAGGCTCCCTCCTTGCGAAACAGACGGTCAAGCATGGTCACCTCCTTTCGTCAACTGTTGAAAAAGTTCTTGCCACTGGGCCATGATGACCTCCTTGGAATAGCGCCCCATGTGCTCCTTGGCGCTCCTGCCGAACCGTTGGCGCAGGCCCTCGTCGTCCATCAGCAGGCACACCTTTTCGGCAAAGGCAGCGATGTCACCATCGTCCACGAGGAAGCCATCCTCACCGTCGCTGATGATGTAGCGCGGACCGCTGGGGCAATTGAACGAGACGCAGGGCAAACCGCAGCCCATCGCCTCTTGCAGGACAACAGGGAAGCCTTCGTAACGAGAAGTCAGCACACATAGCGAACTGGTCATATACTCATGCTCCATATCCTTGGTGGGCGGCATGAAGAGCACCTGCTGTTCAATACCATATTCTTGTACCTTCGCTTTCAACTCATCCAGCATCGCCCCTGTGCAGAACATGCGCAAGGTCCAGTCGGGATGACGCTGGGCCACCAGTCGCCACACTTCTATCAGGCGGTCGGGTGCCTTCTCGTATTCCGCCCGTCCCACATAGATGACGCTCTTTGCCAATAAGGGGTTCTCCTCCTCCGGATAATACTGTACGGCATTATTAATGACCCTCACGCGACGGACAGGACGCCAGAGTTCCTCCTCCAGCGTGTTGAGCACCACCACCTCGTCGAACTTCTTCGCCGAGGCATTCAACTGATGCTCAATATAAGCCGCCAACAGTTTATACACCCCACCCTTCAGTCTGAGGTTAGGCAACGCACGGATATTCTTCTTGGTGGTATGAACTTCTGCTATGGCCGCTTTGGCATAGCGCTTATAGAGATTGACAAACTTGGCATCGCGGCTGAAAGTGGAGATGACGATGTCAGGCCGTATTTGAGCCAAGGTTTGCGTCAAAGCCCTTTTGTATTTTCTCATCAGCCTCAGATAGACCATCAGACGCTTTAACGGACCATACTGGTACTGCTGAAAGAAGTTGATGTCAAGATCGACAAGATGCACCTTTTCCGAAAGAGGAAAGAAGGGCTCCAGCCCGTTCTGCGAGTCGGTAATCAGATAGACTTCGTAGCCCCATCGCTCTGCCATATAGTTAGCCTTACTGATGATGATTTTGTCTGCACCACCAATATTGATAAAGGCCGGATAGATATAGGCAATCTTCATTTCGTTGAATTGACAAAGCAAAATTACGCATTTTTTTTCATAATTCAGAATAAAGAGCATTTTTTTTTGTACTTTTGCATCCAAATACTCCGATTATGGCCCAAGACATCACATTCAGCGTCACCATACCTGCCTACAAGGACAAGTACTTGAAGGAGACCATCGACAGCGTGCTGGCACAGACCTACACGCATTTCGAGGTGGTTATCGTCAACGATGCCTCACCCTACGACCTCGACAGCATCGTCAGCCAGTACACAGACCCACGCATCCGCTATTTCAAGAACGAGAAGAACTGCGGAGCAAGGAATGTGGTGGACAACTGGAACATCTGCCTCAGTCACGCCACTGGCGACTACCTGATCTGCATGGGCGATGACGACAACCTGACGCCACGCTGTCTGCAGGATTTTGCCGACCTGATAGCGAAATATCCTGAACTGGACCTCTTCCACGCCAGGAGCGAAATTATCGACGACGACTCCAAACTGGTCTGCGTGCTGGAAGAGCGCCCCGAGTGGGAGTCTGTCTATTCGCTCATCTACAATCCACGCAACACCCACCTGGGCGACTGGCTCTTCAAGACGGAGACGCTACGAGCCAACGGTGGCTTCTACAAGTTGCCCTTCGGATGGCAGAGCGATGACATCAGTGCCTTCATTGCAGCAGCCAGCCACGGTGTAGCCAACACCAAGGAAGTAGGGTTTCAATACAGAGGTAACGGACTGTCTATCAGTCATGACATGAATAGCATTGAAGAAAAGATTGAAGCCGTGCGCCACGCTATCAAATGGCAGTTGAAGTTCGTCAGAGACCATCATCCCGACAATGCCGACGACCAGCGGCTGGCCTCACTTATCCTACGCGATGCAGAGAAAAAGGGTCATCAGGACATCGACGATATGGTGGAGTTTGACATCCGCAAGAACTTCTGGAGCCGCAGTTGGTTCTGGTGCTGCAACAGGGGGAAGCACGGCATATCGTTCAGCCGCTACATGAGGTGCTTGCTGAAGACCATCAAGTACCTGACTGTCTCAAAATGAAATGACAGATACCGTCGAAATGTCTTCGGAACAAGGATGTGCGCAACAGCAAGTTGAAGGGAGGATAGGCTGTTGAAAAGAACAGCACCAGCAGCACCTGACGGTGGTGGAGCGCGTCGTTCCACAGACGGCTGCGCAAGGCATCCAAAGACCGACTGACCTCTGGGGTGACAGAAGCCTGCATGCGCGTATCGATGGCCTTCATCATGATGTTAAACACATAGAGGCGGTGCGCTACGTACAAGTCGTCGTCATAGGGCTGATCCAGCATCTCATTGCAGAACGACACGAAACTGCGTATCGTAGCAATAGACTTTTCTCGCGTGGAATGCATGACCGAGGCGGGGTTGTACTCGTAGACATAGGTAGATTCAGGTATCAGCACCACCTCCCTCACCTCATGGAAGAGATGGTAGCCCCAGATAACATCCTCGAAGATGGTACCTTCCTGGAAGAACAACTTATGGTCGAGAACGAACTGCCGGCGCAGCAGTCGGTTCCAGGGGAAGCAATTCAGTTCGACAGTCAGGAACTTGCGACGGATATCCTTCTGGCTGTCCAGCACCACGGTGTCCTTCAGATTCTTCCAGCACAACTCCTTCTGCTCGGCACTATAGAAATTACCGACAATCAGGTCGGCAGAGGGGTGCTCTCTTGAGGCCTTCATGAGGTTCGCCACACAGCCCTCCTGCAGATAGTCATCCGAGTCGATGAGCATCACAAACTCCCCTCGGGCAGCCTCGAAGCCCGTATTTCGGCCCGCTGCCACACCACGGTTGTGCTCGTGGCGGATGATCCTGAAGTCTATCGTCCCATGATAGGCGTCCACCATGCTACGCACGATATCCATGCTACGATCGGGTCCGCAGTCGTCGATGACGATACACTCCATGCTGACGCCGCTCGACTCCTGGGCGATGACAGACTCAATACAGTGGCCGATGTATTTCTCCACCTTGTAAACAGGGATGATGATCGATAATTCTATCATGTTCAATGCAGTTTTTCCAATAACCCTACGATAGCCCTGACACCTTTTTCCATCTTGTCGTAATGACGCCTTACCCATCCGATACGCAGGGCATAGGAGAAGGGCGGATAGAGCAGGCATACGAAATAGAGCGCCAGGAACAGACGCTCGTGCTTCAGGCAATGCACCACGATGCGACGGCGCAGATCGTCGAGCCGACGGCTTGCCTGTGGCTCTGCTCCTGCCTGGCGGCGCAACTCCATCGCCTTGATGACGAAGGTAAGGAGATAGAGCATGCTGTCGGCAAAGAGATCGGCATAGGTGCCGCCAATGACGGTGTCGCCGATGATGGCGATGCTATTGATGGACAATGTGGCCTTCTCCCGTGTCGTGTTCATAATCGACTGAGGGTTCTCGTTTTCATAGATATAGGTCACATCGGGCACCACCACTACCCTATGCGTCTTCTTCAGCAAGCCATAGGTCCAGTTGGTGTCCTCGAAGATCATGCCTTCCACGAACAGCAGGTCGTTGTCCAGGAGGAAACTGCGACGCATCAGTTTGTTCCAGGGCGTGCTGTTGATGCGATAGTTGAGCACAAACTGGCGGATGACGTGGCCGTCTGCTATCATCACGCTATCCAAGCCCAGGGGGAAAGGAGCGTCATCTCTCACGCTAAAGTAGTTGCCGACGACCATATCTGCCTCTGGACAGGTATCCCAAGCCTCAAACATTTTCTTCAGGGCACCTTCAGGAAGCCTGTCGTCAGAATCGACGAACAGCAGATACTCACCCGTAGCCGCACGGATGCCCACATTGCGGGCTGCCGACGGTCCTTGATTCGTTTCCTGCGAGATAATCTGGAAGTCGATGCTGCCATAATAGCCATCGATGACAGAACGGGCAGCCCCTACACTATTGTCAGGCGAACAGTCATCCACAAGAATACACTGGATGCCCAGGTCGGCTGACTCCTGGGCGATAATCGACTGCAGGCATCGGCCAATGAAAGCCTCAACCTTGTACACTGGTATGACTATGGATAATGTTCTCATCTGCTAGATGGATGCAAAGATACGCCTTTTCGCTGACACCACCAAATAAATCACGCGTTTTTATGCTTCACCAGGTTCTCCTCCGAATCCTCATAGTGGTCGGTTTTGTGGAAGATGCGGGTGATGCCGCGCCCCTGAATCTTGACGCGGTTCCACAGGCTCTGCAGGAGCGAGCCCTCATTGAGGGTGCCGTAGCCAGTGACAGGACGGGAAGGGCGATGATAGAGGAAGGCTATCCTACCGAACTTCTTCAATTCCAAAGCCAGCGAGCCATCCTCGCCCCTGCGGATATCGGTGCGTATCTTCACCTGACGGGCATAGTCGGCACGGAAGGCAAAAGTCATGCCGCGGATGTTCAGTTCTGGACGCTTGAAATGCTGTATCCAAAGGAAGGTATCGCGGATAAGTTCGAAAACGAAGAGTCCGAAAGCGGAGTGCTTTTCGTCAGGATAGTAACTCCAGAAGGTACCCACGCACGAGACGCCTGGCTGTTCGAGTTTGCGCATCATCTGGTCCACATAGCACGAAGGATAGAATGTGTCGGCATCGATAAAGAAATGGTACTTGCCGCGTGCATGCTCCAAGCCGCATTGACGGGCAAAGCCAGGGCTCTGCTTCGGCTCGTTGTAATAAGGCAGGCCAAGTGCCTGATAGACCTCTTCCGTCCGATCCTTTGAGTTATTGTTGACCCCCAGTATCTCGATAGGATATTTCGTTCGCAACTCGCTCAGCGACCACAGACAGGCCGCCAGTCGCTGCTCCTCGTTATACGCAATCACCACCACCGACACCAGCGGATCGTCACTCTGCAGAGCCGCCAGACGTTGCCTTGTAGAATCGACAACCTGCTGAGGCACCTCTGCGAAAGGTTTGCCATAGACTGAGAGATATTTCGTATACCAAGCCATATCCGTCACCTATATAATGAGTCGAACACCCGTTTCCACGTCTCTGCCAGCGTCTCCATCTGGAACCGCTGTACATGAACCTGCGCACTGGCCGACATACGCCGCCGCAGTTCATCGTCCTGCATCATCCGGATTATAGCCTCTGCCAGTTTCTCCACGTTGCCGTTCTCCACCAACAAGCCATCCTCACCATCAGCCACTATGTCCCGCGGACCGCAGGGGCAGGCGAAGGAAACGACGGGCAGACCGCACGACATCGCCTCAACAAGCACCATGCCAAAACCCTCGAAACGCGAACTGAAGACGAACAGCGAACTCGCGCAATAGGCATCCTGAATGTCAGGCACAGGACCCTCCAGATGACAGCGTTCCCCGTCCAGCCCCAGTTCCCTTGCCAACTGCTCGTAGGGAATACGGTCACCCATGCCGCAGATGACCAGTTGCCAGTCAGGACAGGCCTTCTCCACCCTGCTCCATGCCTGTAGCAGCAGGTCGAAACCTTTCTGATAGGCATAGCGGCCAACGGCGATGACACGCTTCTCCGTCAAAGCACTTTGACGAGTGGCTTTGAACGACAATGGATCGGGAATGACGCAGACATTCTTCAGTTCAGGCCAAGCCTGGCTGTCTTCCGATGTCAGCACCACGAAGCGATCCAGTCGCTTCAGTTTCGACACCAGACTGCGCATCCAGAATCTGGCAAAGAGGTTCTTGAGGGCATTGGATTCGTTAGCCTCGAAGTTGCGATAGTTAGCGCGGTTCACATGCAGTTCGCCTATTTTCTTGCTCCCGTCGTTGATATCGCAGATAAAATTGATTTCACGACGCAACAGGCTGATAGTGATGTCAGGACGAATGCGCATCAGTTCCTCGCGAACACGCCGCTTGTACAGGCGTTGTTTCTTCAGATAAACAAAGACCTTCTTGACGAACGAGCACGTCCAGAGTTCCTCAAAGTTGATGTCGAGATTAATGACCTTCACTTTCTCGGAAAGGGGATAGAACAGCGGTTTTCCCTTGCCGTCGGTCAGAATGATGGTGATGTCGTAGCCGAAGTGCTCGGAAAAATAGTTGGCCTTTAAAGTGAGCACCCGTTCTACACCGCCTGCCATGTAGAGGGCAGGTGTCAGATAGACTATCTTATACCGCTTTTCATCCATCATTGTCGGGTTTACTGTTGCAAAATTACAAAATAAAACGCAAACTCCTTTGAGATTCGACAGAAAAATATTAATTTTGCGGAAAATCTGATTGCATCGATGCCAAAAGTCAGTATCATAATGCCTGTCTACAACGTGGGGCCTTATCTCGACGAGGCCTTCCAGTCGCTGTTGTGCCAGTCGCTGACCGATATGGAAATCATTGTCGTCAACGATGGAGCAACAGACGACAGTCAGGAGCATATTGACCGATTCATGGCACAGGACTGCCGCATCCGCTGCTATCGTCAGGAAAACCAAGGGCTGTCTGGAGCCAGAAATACTGGCATGCGGTATTGTCAGGGCGAGTACATCTACTTCATGGACTCTGACGACATCATCGTGCCCGATGCCCTACAGACCTGCTACGACCTGGCTCAGAAGTGTCACGCCGATGTCTGCATCTTTGATGCAGATACATTCTACGAGGAAGGGGCCAAGCCAATGACTTGGGACTACGACCGCTCGATGGTGCTGGAGGAGAACAAGTGCTACGAGGGCGAGGCCCTGTTCAATCTCCTTCTCGATCGCGAGAAGCACAATGCAGTGGTGTGGCTGCAGTTCATCCGTCGTGATCACCTGCAGCGGCTAAGCCTGAACTTCATGCCTGGCATCATCCACGAAGACGAACTCTTCACACCGCAACTGCTCCTGCAGACCGACCGCGTATTCTACATCAACCGCAAATTCATCCGCCATCGCGTCAGGCAGTCGTCTATCGTCGGCAAGGGCTACTCCAGCCGCAACATCCGCTGCTACCTGACCATCTTCGACCAACTGTTCCGTTTCCAGGACTCGCACACCATCCGCAAGTTCGCCCGCTACACCCTCAGCCGCGTGTTCTACACCGGCCACCTCATCCCGCTCGGCGAGAAGTTCGGCGTCTTCTGGCGTGCCGTCAGGTCAGGCTATCTGAAGTATATCGGACTGAAGCCGGCAGTGGTATTCTGGCTGAAACAAAAATGACATCATCTATGGATAAGGAAAGACTGAGACAACAAATGAAGGGGAGCCCCAAGACGAAGCGACTGCTCGACTGGCTCATCATGAACCAGCGCGACGCACGCCCCAGATGGTATGTCCGCCTCGTGGCACCACTCTACCAGCATCGTGGCAGCCACTCTAAGATCTACGGCTCCGTCAGGATGGACACACCACCCTACCGCCGTTTCTCGCTGGGCCGTTACAGCGTAATAGAGTCGTTCTCCTGTATCAACAATGCCGTGGGCGACATTATCATAGGCGACCACACACGCATAGGACTCCACAACACCATTATTGGCCCTGTCACCATAGGTAGCCACGTGAATCTGGCACAGGGCATCACCGTCACGGCCTTGAACCACAACATTCAGGATGCCACTCGACGCATCGACGAGCAGGGTATCAGCACCAAGGCTGTCACCATCGAGGACGATGTATGGATTGGTGCCCATGCCGTCATCCTGCCAGGCGTCACCATAGGCCGTCATGCCGTTGTGGCAGCCGGTGCCGTTGTGACGAAGGATGTGCCGGCAAACACATTGGTAGGTGGTGTACCAGCGAAAATAATCAAGTCACTGGCATCCTAATTCACTCATTTATCATTTACATTTCCCATTCCTTTCATTCCTCATTTCGCGTTTAACATGAAGATCGGCATCGAGGCACAACGTATATTCCGCAAGAACAAGCACGGCATGGACTATGTAGTACTGCAGGAAATTCTACAACTGCAGCAGATGGACCACGACAACGAGTA
>JAEEGL012784411.1_pt1 | contig 19489 bp, 17 predicted proteins | sample 9134231 | NCBI WGS metagenome assembly JAEEGL01 (sample SAMN16246548, study PRJNA631951) | gut metagenome | biome: gut microbiome; feature: rumen; material: fiber-attached | host: Bos | place: Iran: Karaj | collected 2018-10
ATGGGCAGAAAGAGGAAAAAAAGTTCATAATAATCCAAATCAATCTTTATTTGGAATTGTTCAAGGCGGAGAATTTGAGGATTTAAGAGAATTAAGTTGTAAGGAAACAGTTAAAATGGACTTTGATGGTTATAGTATTGGTGGAACATCTGTGGGTGAAGATAAACCTACTATGTATAAAATGGTTGAGTATGGAGTTAAATACCTTCCTGAGGATAAAGTAAGATATTTAATGGGTGTAGGTGACCCGATTGATATTCTTGAGGGAGTAGAAAGAGGTATTGATATTTTTGATTGTGTTTTACCAACACGTATTGCAAGACATGGTCAAGCTTTTACAAGAGAAGGAAAGAAAAACTTTAATAATGCTCAATATATAGAAGATTTAAGACCAGTTGAAGAGGGTTGTGATTGTTATTGCTGTCGAAACTATTCTAGAGCTTATGTTAGACATTTAATTACTGTTGGAGAAGCTTTAGGTGGAACACTTCTTTCAATTCACAATATTAGATTCCTAATTAAATTGACTGAAGAGATAAGAGAAGCAATTAAAGAAGACAGATTCTTAGATTATAAAAAAGAATTTATTAAAAAGTATAAAAAATAAAATCAGGATTTTTCCTGATTTTTTTATACAAAGAAAATTGGGCTATTATTTGTTGTAGTTTTTTTATTGTCTGATTTATTATCAGGCTCATTCATTATATTCCTTATTTTAAATATAGTACCTATATTATTTACTAATGGTTTTACTTGATAGATAACAGGAATTGCTTGGTTGATTACAGAGAGTGTTTTTTGAGTTCCGTCTAGTATTCCAGGAATGTTTAATCCTTTTATTAGATTTAATAGTCCTCCTGATGTTGGAGCTGGATTCATAGCCTCACCTCTATATTAATATATGTCAAAAAATATAAATGTTTAAGATAATTTTGAAAAGTTATTCAACAAAATGAATTTTTGTGTTAGAATTAAATAGAATGGAAAGAGTAGAAAAGGAGGGCAGATTGTATGTTTGGCATTGGTAAGAAGAAAAAAGCAAATAATACTACATCAAATAATCAAAAGAGTTTATACAGTACTGATAATAAGCAGTCTTTAATTGATGAAAATTATGTTCATAATCAATTGATGCAACAAGCAAAAAATGAAGACCAGCAGACTAAATTTCTTCAAGTACAGCAAGAACAACAGGTACAGCAGCAACAACAAATACAACAAGTACAGCAGCAACAACAGCAACAAGCAACTACTCAAGTTGCTCAACAGCAAGTTGAGACTCCTACTACTAAGGAATATGCTGATATTCCGACAAATTATTCAAAAAAAGCGAATATTCCAGTAAAAAGATACAGATATACAGTTTTAAATAGTTTAGGAAAAAAAGAAAATGGAACTATGGAAACAGAAACTGAAGAGGATTTAAAAATCTTTTTACAAGGATTAGATTATAAGGTTTTAGAAATAAAAGAAAGACCTGCTTCTGATATTGATATAGGTGGAAACGGAAGAATTAAAGCAGGGGCTTTATCATTTTCATTAACTCAATTATCGACATATATTAAATCGGGAATACCACTTGCTGATTCTGTAAAGATTCTTGCTAAGCAAACAAAAAAACCAAATTTAAAGAAAAGTTATTGTTTACTTGTATATCAGCTATTAAAGGGTGAGTCTTTTTCTGATGCTATGGAAATGCAAGGGGATTTTTATCCCAAGTTATTAATTAATATGGTAAAGACTGCTGAAATGACGGGTGATTTACCTTCTATATTAGATGATATGGCTGAATATTATACGTCAATGGATCAAACTAGAAAACAAATGAAATCGGCAATGACTTATCCGATTGTTGTTTTATTAATTGCTTTTGGTGTATTAATATTTATGCTTACTTATTTAGTTCCTCAATTTACTGCGATGTTTGAGGATAATGGGGCTACATTACCAGCTTTAACGCAGACAATTATTAATATTAGTTCATTTATTAGAAACTATTGGTACTTATTATTGATTGGTGTTATAATGTTTGGAATAACTATCTATGTACTATATACTCGTGTTCAAAAGTTTAAAGAAACAGTTCAATTAATATTAATGCATATACCGGTTGTAAAAGATATAATTATTTATAATGAGATTGCAAATTTTACAAAGACTTTTGCATCTTTACTTAATCATGGAGTTTTCATTACTGACTCTATGGAAATACTATCTAAAATTACATCAAACGAAATATACAAGAGAATTATTTCGAAAACTCTTGAGAATTTAGGAAAAGGTGATTCTATTTCTTCAGCATTTAGAGGAGAATGGGCTATTCCTATTGTTGCATATGAAATGATTGTTACTGGAGAGACTACTGGACAATTAGGAGAAATGATGGAGAAGGTTGCAGCACATTTCCAAATGCTTCATAAAAATGTTATTGATCAAATGAAGAGTTTGGTTGAACCTGCTTTAATATGTTTCTTAGCTGTTATTGTTGGTATTATTTTAATATCTATTATTCAACCTATGTTTTCAATCTATAGTCAGATTAAATAGTAAGGGGGTAATTAAGGTGCAGATTATATATCTAATTATCTTTTTTGTTTTAGGTACTTTATTTGGCTCTTTCTATACTGTTGTTGGATCGAGATTGCCTAAAGGAGAGGGGTTCATAAAAAATAGAAGTCATTGTGATAAATGCAATCATACTTTATCTCTTTTAGATATGATTCCAATTATATCTTATATATTTTTGAGAGGTAAATGTAGATATTGTGGTAAAAAAATAGATAGCTTATCTACATGGATGGAGCTATTTACAGGAGTACTTTTTTCTCTTTCATATTTTACTTTTGGATTTTCATATGGGCTATTTTTTGCTTTAGGGATTGTTTCTTTATTAACAATTCTTTCTGTATCAGATATTTCATATTATATAATTCCAGATGAAATATTAATCTTTTTTTCTGGGTATTTTGTTATTTTGACTACTTTAAATAGTGGAATAAAGGCTGCTTTATTATCAATTGTTTCAGGTATAATACTTTTTTCATTTATGTATCTTGTTATGCTGCTTGGTAATTATCTTTTTAAGAAAGAAAGCCTTGGTGGTGGAGATATTAAATTAATGTTTGTAGTTGGAATTGTTCTTCATCCTTTTTTAGGTTTATTTGTTATTTTTCTTGCGAGTGTTATTGCATTGCCTATTTCTCTTATTATGCTTTGGAGAAGTAAGAAAAATCTTGTACCATTTGGACCTTTTTTATTGATAGCGTTTATGCTTATATATTTTACGAGGCTTGATATGGAAACGATTGTTGAGTTTATTAGGACTTTTTAATAAAGGAAATTCTTTCCTTTTTTTTTGTTTTATTATAATATAGTATTTATAGGTGGTGATATAATGAAGAATATTAGTATTTTACCTGCTGATACATATACTGTTATTAATAAGACTGTAATTACTGATAAAGATAAGAAAATTGTTTCTATGTTATATCAACCTATAATTGGTTTTAGTGCAGTATCTTTATATTACACACTTATTTCGGATTTAGATAAAAGAGAATTGTTTAGTGATGATTTAATGCATCATCATTTAATGACAACTATGCAATTAAAATTAGAAGATATTATCATTGCAAGAGAAAAATTAGAAGCTGTTGGTTTAATAAAGACTTATATGAAAAAGGATAATATAAATCAATATGTTTATTTAATATATTCTCCTTTGGATGCTAATGAATTCTTTAATCATCCCATATTAAATATAGTTTTATACAATAATGTTGGTAAAAAGGAATATGACAAATTACTTGATTATTTTAAAACGCCTCGAATTGTTTTAAAAGATTATCAAGATATTACGGCTTCTTTTGATGAGGTGTTTAGTCCTGTTCAAGGAACTTTAAAAGAAATGAATGATGATATTACAAAAAGAGAATCTAATAATATTAAGATGAAAAATATTATTGATTTTGACTTAATTATTTCATCTTTTTCTGATGGACAACTTAATGATAAGTGTTTTAATGATGATGCTAGATACTTAATAAATAATTTGGCATATATTTATAATTTATCTTCTTTAGATATGCAAGGACTTGTTAGGGATTGTATTAATGAAAGAGGATTGATAGATAAAAATTTACTTAGAAAACAATGTAGAGATTATTATAAATTTGAAAATGCTGGTAATCTGCCAACATTAATATACAATAGACAACCTGATTTTTTGAAAAAGCCAAAGGGGGATTCTTCTAAATGGGCTAAGATGGTTTATACTTTTGAAAACATTAGTCCTTATCAGTTGTTAAAAGCGAAATATAATGGGGGAGAACCTACTGATAGAGATAAAAGGTTGATTGAAAATTTACTTTTAGAGCAAAAATTAAATGCTGGTGTTGTTAATGTACTTATAAGTTATGTTTTAAAAACAAATGATGAACAATTAAAGAAGAGTTATGTTGAAACTATTGCAGGGCAATGGAAAAGAGCTGGTATTGAAACAGTAGAGGATGCAATGAAGTTTGCTGAGAAGGAACATAAAAAGATGAAGAAAATTATTAAACCTAAAGAAGAAAAGATTAGTGCGAAAGAAAAACATAAAAATAATAATGATAATCTACCTGCTTGGTTTACTAAAGAAAATGATATAGATGCAACAACCACAGAGGAAATTGAAGAGTTGGATAGAATCTTAAATGATTTAGTTTAATATCTTTTTGTACAAAAGTGTCAAAAAACACTTTTTTTTGTTCTAATGATAGATTTGTTGAATATAGTGTGTTAATATGGTACGGAAAGGCTGATTTAATGAAAAAAAGAATTGAATTCGAAAATTATTTTAGTGATTATATTAATCATCCTAAAGTAGGAGAAATGAAGAATTATTCTCATCATGGGATAAATAGATATGATCATTCATATAGAGTTGCTTTACATACTTATAGAATAACTAAGATGTTTCATTTAAATTATAAGTCTGCAACTAAAGCAGCTATTTTACATGATTTTTTCCTTGATGAAGTAGCGGATAAAAATGCAATTGAAAGATTAACTGATCATCCGGATGTAGCCGTTTATAATGCTAAAAAGTATTTTAATATAAATGAAATGGAAGAGGATATTATTAAGAAACATATGTTTCCTATAACTAGTTCTCCACCTAAGTATGTAGAGGGTTGGATTGTAGACTTTGTTGATGATTATGTTTCTATATTTGAAAGAATTAAATCATTTTCAAGTTCTGTAAAATATTCTTTTTTATCTAATTTTATATTTGTTATAGTATTTTTAAAGTCTATTATTTAAAAGAGCATATTGCTCTTTTTATTTATTATTTAATATGGTATAATTGATACAAAGAGGATGAGGGATTATGAGGAAGACCTATATATTTGGACATAGAAAACCTGATACTGATTCTGTAATGTCTGCGATTGCGCTTTCTTACTTAAAAAATGTATTAGGTGAATATACTGAGGCTAGGATACTAAGCAATGTAAATAAAGAATCAAAGTATGCACTTGAATATTTTAATATTAAAACTCCAAAGTATTTGAATGATGTAAAGTTGCAACTTAGAGATGTTCATTATCATAAGAATTTTTTTATTGAAGAAGATAAAAGTATTTATGATGCATATCAAGAGATGTTACGAGGGGAATTAACTGGTATTCCAATATGTAAGAAAAATGGTAGATTTTTAGGATTTATCACTTTAAAAGATTTATCATATAACTTAATAAATGAAAATATACTAGATTTATATACTTCATATGATAATGTATTAAGAGTATTAAAGGGAGAAGCAATTTGTCATGCTTCTGATGAAATAATTGGTAGATTATTAGTTGTTGGATATAGAAGTACAACTTTTTTATCAAATGTAAAATTAGGAAAAAATGATATTGTTATTGTTGGTGACAGGCATAGTATTATCGAATATGCTGTAAATTCATCAGTTAGTTTAATAATCATTTCAGGAGATTCATATATTAAAGAGGAACATATAGAACTTGCGAAAAAGAATGGTGTTAATATTATAAGAACTCCATATGATACTTATAGGGTTTCTAGATTAGTTTCTTTATCTAATTATATTAAAACTATGATTAAAATATGTGATCCTATTTCCTTTAAAGATAGTGATTATGTTACAGATATAATTGATATTAATAATCGTCAAAAGCATACAAATTATCCTGTAGTTGATAAACATAATAAGTGTTTAGGACTACTTAAAATTACTGATTTAGCAGAGAAGGATCCTAAAAAGGTTATTTTAGTTGATCATAATGAGAAAATGCAAAGTGTAGAGGGTCTTGAAGAAGCAGAAATAATTGAAATATTTGATCATCACGCGTTAGGAAGTATTACAACTAATAATCCAATTAACTATAGAAATATGGTTGTTGGTTCAACTTGTACAATTATTTATACATTGTATAGAGAATTAAATGTAGCTATTCCTAAAAATATTGCTGGTGCTTTAATATCAGGTATTTTATCTGATACTTTAATATTAAAAAGTCCAACTACAACTGATAAGGATAAAAAGGCTGTTGAGTATTTAGCTATGTGTTCTGGTATTGATTATCAGGATTATGGAATGAATTTGTTAAAATCTGGTACTTCACTTGAGGGTATGAGTAAAGAAGATGTTTTATATAATGACTATAAATTATTTACTGTTAATGATAAGACATTTGCTGTAGGACAGTTCTTTACTATAAATTTTGAAGAAATAGAAAATGAATTGGATGAATATATTGAAGTATTGGATAAGGTTGCAGAAGGAAATAACTATTCTTTAGTGGCTTTATATGTTACTGATATAATCAAGAATGGAAGCTATATTATTTATAATAGAAAAGCACAAGGAATTGTTGATTTAGCATATCAAGATAATATATCTGAAGGTGAATTTATCGATGGATGTATATCTAGAAAGAAACATGTTGTTCCAATTATAATGCAAGTGTTAGAAAGTTAGGTGGTTTGTTTGGCACAGAGTCTTGTAGAATCAATTTTAAATTTATTTGGAGGATTACAAAGCATTCCTTTTGGTAAAGAAATATTGGTATTTATTATTTCATTAATGCCTATTCTTGAACTTAGGGGAGGCTTAATAGCGGCGGCGTTATTAGGTGTTAATCCTGTTGAAAGTTATATTATTGCAATAATAGGTAATATTATTCCTGTTCCTTTTATTCTTTGGTTTATAAATAGTATTCTAGAATGGATGAGAGGAAGAAAAAAATTATCTAAGATTGCAAAATGGTTAGATAAAAAAGTTGATAAAAGAAAAGGTCAAATAGAAAAATATGGATTTTGGGGTCTAGTACTTTTTGTAGGGATTCCATTACCTGGAACTGGTGCATGGACAGGATGTTTGATTGCTTCGGTGTTAGAGATGAATAGAAAAAAAGCCTTTATAGCTACTATGATTGGTATTTTTATGGCTAGTATAATTATGATGCTTCTATCCTTTGGATTTTTAAAGAATATTGTAGGATAGATTATATAAATGGGTGGTGAGATTGATGTTTTATAATTATTCAAAGTTATTTGTTTTGTTTTTATCATACTCAGTTATTGGCTATATTATAGAAGTTGTCTCAGCATCACTTACTAATAAGAAATTTTGTCCAAGTAGAGGATTCTTAATAGGACCATATTTACCTGTATTTGGATTTGGAAGTTTAATTATAACTACTTTTATTAGTAAATACTCGGATGATTATATAACTATATTTATATTAGGGATGTTTGCTTGTAGTTTAGTAGAATATGTTACTAGTTATGTCCTTGAAAAAATATTTGGATTAAGATGGTGGGATTATTCTGATAGAAAATTTAATATAAATGGTAGAATTAATTTAACAACAGGAATTAAATTTGGACTTGGTAGTATTTTCTTGTTGAAGATACTAAATCCATTTTTATTTAAAATGTTTGAAATAATTCCCAAAAATTTTTTAATTACATTTTCAATAATAATGACTTTTTTTGTTATTCTTGATACAATTATCTCATCATATATAATAGCAAGATTGAAGTTAGATACTAAAAAGTATTTTAAGAGAGATGCTACTGAAGAAATAAAAGAAAAAGTTAGAGAATCATTGAAAAAATATAAATTATTATATAGCAGAATTCTTTATGCTTTCCCTAATTTATCTTTGGATAATAAAAAGTTTGAACGTATAAAAAGAGTTATAAGAAGAAGAAAATAGGAAGTGATTATTTTGAAAAATAGAAAAGGGTTTACTTTAGTTGAATTGCTTGCAGCTGTTGTTATTCTTGGTATTATTACGGCAATTTCATTTCCATTGCTGAAAAGATTCTCTGAAACTAGTGAGAATAGAAGATTTGGTTTATATGGTGATTCTCTTAAGGATTTGGCTAAATCATATGTTGATGCTTATGGTACAGATTTGTTTCCATTTGATTATGCTAATGCAGAACAAAATACAAAGTATGCTTGTATTACAGTTGATATGTTAGAAAAGAAAAAGATATTTAAAGATATTAAATATGAGAATTTTTCTTGTAAAACTGATAATACTTTTATTAAGGTAACAAAAAATTATAAGCTTAAAAATCCTGAACCTAAAACTTATGATATATATTATACGTATGATGTTTATTTAGGTTGTGGTGTAATGAATAAGGATACATACACAGTAAATGATGTTTCTATTGTAAAGACGCCTGATGGTAATTTACATAGTAGGGAAGAGATATGTCCATAAATGGAATAAGAAGGAGTTTATATGAATTATAAAAAGGATTTAAATAAAAATATTTTTAGAGGATATGATGTTAGAGGTATATATCCTGATGAGTTAGATGAAGATACTGGTTATTCTTTTGGATTAGGTTTTGGTAGCTATATTAAAAGAATGGGTAAGAGTACTTGTGTTGTTGGTCATGATAATAGATTAAGTAGTGATGTTTTGTATAATGCTGTTATTAAAGGGATTACGGAAACAGGTATTGATGTTATTGCAATAGGTTTATGTACAACTCCAATGTATTATTATGCTTGTATTAAATTACAAGTATATAGTGGTGTAATGGTTACTGCTTCTCACAATCCAAAGAATGAAAATGGTTTTAAGTTTGCTTATGATGAATCTGGTAATTGTAAGGGTGAAGAGATTCAAGATTTAATGAAATTTATTATAGATGGAAATTTTGAAAGTGGTAATGGTAGTGTTAAAGAATATGATATTACTAATGACTATATAGAATTGTTTAAATCTAATTTGCATTTTGGTGATAGAAGAGTTAAAGCGGTTATTGATCCAGGTAATGGTACTACATCAATAATTGTTAAAAAGATATATGAATTATTCCCAATTGATTTAATATATATTAATGGAATAAGTGATGGTAGTTTTCCAAATCATCATCCAGATCCTTGTGTCGAGAAAAATCTAAATCAATTGAAGGTAAAGGTTAGAGAAGTTGGAGCAGATGTTGGTATAAGCTTTGATGGTGATGGTGATAGAATGGGAATGGTTTCTAATACGTCTAGAAATATTCCGACAGATCTTTATATGATTATATATATTAGAGATATAATTAATAAGGTCCAAAAGAAAAAGTTCTTGTGTGATGTAAAGTGTTCTAAGGCATTGACAGACGAAATAGAAAAACTTGGTGGAGATTATGTTATGTCTAGAACAGGAAACTCTTATACAAAATCAAGAACTAGAGATGAAGATTTACCTTTAGGTGGAGAATTATCAGGACACGTTTATTTTAGAGATAGATGGCCGGGATTTGATAGTGGTTTATATGCTGGACTTAGAATATTGGAGATTCTTTCTAATACAGATAAATCTGTAGAAGAATTACTTGAAGGAGTAAACCATTATTATTCTACTGAAGAAATTAAATTTCCATCTGCAGATTCTGTTAAATTTGATGTAATAGAAAAAATAAAGAATTATGTTACAGAAAAAGGATACAAGTTTATTGATATTGATGGAGTGAGAATATTATTTGATGATGGTTGGGTTTTAATTAGAGCAAGTAATACTGGTCCAAATATAACAGCACGATTTGAATCAAATACAGAGGAAGGCTTAAGAAAATTACAAGATGAGTATACTAATCTAATTAATGGATTTAATATTGATATAGATGTATTATAAGCAGTTAATCTGCTTATTTTTTGGTATAATTAATTGGAGGTGATTTTATGGAATTATTAGAGGTATTTGATGATGATGGTAATGTTATTGGAAAGTCAGTAGATAGAAATGCACATTTTGAACTAGATGATGGTGAGCATATTGCGATAGCGGTTATTTTTATTGAGAATAATAATGGTGAATTTTTAATGCAAAAAACATCTAAGAAAAAGGGAGGATTATACTCATCAACTGGTGGTCATGTTGACTATGGAGAAACACCTTTAGAAACAATCAAAAGGGAAGTTAAAGAAGAACTTGGGATAAATATAGATGATGAAGAAATAAAAGATTTTGGTTTTCTTTCTTATGATATGCCTTTAAGATATTTATTTTATTTAAAGAAAGACATTAATATAGAAGATATTAAAGTACAAGAGGAAGAGGTTGAATTTGTTAAGTATATTTCTATTGATGATATTTGTAGTATGATAGAGAAAAAAGAAATTCTTGAATCTCATGGTATTATGTTTAAAAAATTAATGGATAAAATACAGAATTAATTGAATGTAAAATTAATATAAAAAGTGTAAAGTTTTATATTAATTTTTTCTTTTTATGATATTATTAATTAGTACGATAATATGTGAGGTGTACTATGGCAATATCTGAGGTGGAATTCAAAAAAGAAAAGAAAATTCTTAGTAAGGTTCACAAATTACTTGGAGATACATTAGAAGAACTTGGTAGTGATGTGATACAGGATGAAGAAAACTTAAAAGAGTTTAAAAAAATGATGTGGGAGAATGCCAATGATTTTGATGATGCGGAAGCTCAACAAGTTATGTATGCTACTGCATTAGAAGCAGATAAAGCTTATCAGAGGCAACAATATTTTAAAAAACTAAATGGAATTAAAAATAAACCATATTTTGCAAGTATTGTTTTTAAAGATGATGAAGGTGAAATTTTTAATATTTATATGTCTCTTACATATTTAAAAGATAGTGATACAAATAATATATTGTATGATTGGAGAAGTCCAATATGTAGTTTGTTTTATGATTATGAAACAGGTCCTTGTAGTTATAAAGCTCCTGGTGGTATATATAGTGGAGAATTGAAAAGAAAAAGACAATATAAGATAGATAATAATAAACTTGTAGGTGTGTTTGATAATTCTTTAAATATTGATGATGAAGTTCTACAAGAAGTACTTGCTCGTGAGTCATCTGAAAAAATGAAGAATGTTGTTAATACGATTCAACAAGAACAAAATAAGGTTATTAGAAATTTAGATGATAATAACTTGATTGTACAGGGTATTGCTGGATCTGGAAAAACAACTGTTGCGCTTCATAGAATTGCATTTCTTTTATATCAATTAAAAAATTTGAGTAGTAATGATATTTTAATTTTTTCTCCAAATAATATTTTTACTGAGTATATTTCAGATGTACTTCCTTCTTTGGGAGAAGATAATACTTTACAAACTACTTTTGCTGATTATCTATCTACTTTTATTGATGAATATAAAGATGTAGAGAATTTTACTGATTTTGTATCAAGATATTATTCTTATAGTGAGGTTAATCCTGATTTAGTAGAATATAAACAAAGTGATCAAATTATAGATGATTTAGATGCTTATTTAGATAATTATATTAATAATTGTAAATTTACTTCTAATTTCACTGAGGGTGATAAAAACTTAATTCTAAAAGAAGATTTAAATGATATGTTACATGATAGATATTCAAAATTGCCATTATTTGAAAGACTTGATGAAATGGCAAAGAAACTTTCATCTAATTATTATAAGGGAAGTTCTAAAAAGGTAAAAACATTCCTAAAATTATTTAGAGAAAATTCTAATTTTGTTAAAGATTATAAAGATATTTTTAAAAAATTTTTTATGAGTGAATATTGTCGTTTTAAATTGGATGAAAAAGATATTAATAAATTTGTTAATACTGAAATATTAAATTATGAAGATGCATTAATATATACTTATATTAAAGGTACTTTAGAAGGATTCTTATATGAAGGAAGAATAAAACAGGTTATTATAGATGAAGCACAAGATTATAATAGACTTCAATATATAATTATTAATAATATATTTAAAAAAGCTGATTTTACTATATTGGGTGATATTAATCAAAATATTAATCCATATTATCACTATAAATCTTTAGAATCTTTAAAGGATTTATTTAGAGGAGATACAAAGTATTTAGAATTATTAAAAACATATCGTTCTTCTCCAGAAATAATTGATTATACTAATAAGATTTTAAATTTAAAACATGTTAATGCGATAAGAAGAGATAATAATAAGCCGGTAATAATAAGAAAGGGAGTAGATGATATTAAATCTAGATTAGTTGAGGATATAAACACTCTACAAAATGAATATAAATCTACTGCGATTATTACTAAAGATTTTAATGAAGCAGAAAAAATATATAATTTAATATGTAATGATATTGATATTTCATTAGTTGATCATAATAGTAAAAAGTTTAAGAAAGATTTAGTAATAATTCCTGCATATGTTTCAAAAGGATTAGAGTTTGATAGTGTTATAATCTATAATGATAGAGATAATACTTATAAGAAAAATGAAAGAAATTTACTTTACGTAGCTTGTACAAGATGTCAGCATGAATTATATATTTATAACTAGGGTAATACCTAGTTTTTCTTTACAATTTATACTAAATATGTTATAATACGCGTATTGAAAAAAAGGAAAAACTAAATCAAGAAAGAAGTTAGGATTATAATTTTTATAATCCTTGATTTATGTGGGGTGAGGTAAATGGAGAAAGCATTATATAGTAGAATAAAGAATCCTTTAAGTAATGAAAGATTTGTAAAAGATGCATTATATGAATATATCTATAATGAGAGTTTATTTAATGGTTTATTTAAAAATAATAAAACAAATAACAATCAATCATTAATATTTCATGATATGCTTTATAAGAGTAATTATGATGATTGGAAAAAAGAAATAGATGAACTATATGAAAGTACATCAGAAGATGATTATCAATATGAAGATATTAAAACTATATATGAGTTTTTAAATAATTATCATGTTAAAAGTTATAAGGATGTATCAAATGTATTGACAGGTGGATATCAAGAATTAGGAGATTTATTTGTTAAATATTGTCCATTTAGTTTTGATGATGATGGTTTTATTACTATTAATACATTCAAAAAAACTAAATTTGATAATGGATTATGTATTAATTGTGATTTAAGTAAAATGCATTTCCTATTATATAAATTTTATGAGAAATGTCAGGAAAATAATCTTGATTATTGTATTAAGTTTGATGAATCAGGATTAAGAAAAGATTCAATAATTATATATAGTGATTCTCAAAATTATCCAGTATATTTGAAGATATTAGAGGATATAATAAGTGAAAATGATTTGAATTATTCATTAGATGATTTACCATTATGCATTGGTGAAATATCCCCAAAGATTGGTTATATTTCTGGAAAAGATGATTTTTCTAGTAGAAGAGTAAGACATATTGAAAGATGTATTGAACAAGAAACTATGGTTTGGATGAATAATTATTTTGATAAGAATATTACAACTTTTACTGGTAGAGAAGTACCATATAAAAACTATCTTTTTAGTAAGTTTGTAATAGAAAAAAGACATAAACTTCTAGATGATTATTCTACAGAATTTAAAACTGAGGTAATTAATTCAAAGGATTTTACAAAAGTTCTTACAGATACATTAATTAGAAATTATAAGTATATATGTGAAGCTGTATACAACAGGGATTATAATTATACTTTAACTGTTCCTTATAAGAATAAGACAGTTGAATTTACTTATTATGATTTTGCCAATTTATTAAAAGAACAAGCAAATTTCTTTAGAAAGCAACCTGGTTTTGAAGATTCAATACTATGGAGAATCAAAAATACATCAGTAGGTTGGGATGTAGATCCAGCTAATTATGGTATGGATATTGGGGATGCTTATTTACTTGGAAAAGATATGAATGTTCCTAAAAGAAAAGTTACACTAGAAATGCTTGATAATTTTGATGATAGCAAGAGAAAGGTAAGAGGTTCTAGAGAGGGTCGTATTTTAGATAGTAATATTAAAAAGAAAAATAGATTTAGTGATATTTTAAGTAAAAAGAAAAATAAAAAGTAAATTACTTTTTATTTTTTTGTGTTTATTTCAAAATAGAAGCGTGATCCTTTACCTGTAGTAGATTCTACACCATATTTATAATTATGCATTTCTAAAATGTTTTTTACTATTGATAAGCCTAATCCTGTACCAATTAGATTTCTTTTGTGTTTCTTTTTGTTTTTGTAATATTTATCCCAAATATATGGAATATCTTCTTGTTTTATTCCTTTTCCTGTATCTATTATTTCTACTAGTATTTTATTATTATTTTTGTTTATATTAAGAGTAATTTTGTTATCATTTCCAGTATAATTTATTGCGTTGTTTAGAAGATTATATATTACTTGTTCTATTTTCTTTTTATCAGCATTAATAATTAGTTCATCTTCATTATGATTAAATATAAATTTATAGTTTTCTGTTTCTTGATATAAGCTATATTTTTTTAAGATATCATTAGATAGAGAAATTAAATCAAAGTCTTCTTTATTTATGTTTTCAATATTTGATTGCATTTTAGATAGTTCTAGGATATCTTCTACTAATAGAGATAATCTATCTACTTCTGATGTTATTATTTCTATATCTTCTTTTTGTTTCTTTTTACTTTTTGAATGAAGATCTATTGCCATTTCTGCATAGGCTTTAATCATCGTTAAAGGGGTTTTTAAATCATGTGATACATTGGCCATTAAGTCTCTTCTTAACTCTTCTGTTCGTTCTAATTCTTTTCTTGCATAATTTAGGGTATTACTTAGTTCATTTAATTCTTGAATATCACTTTCATCATCAAATTCTTTTGTAAAATCTCCTTTAGCAATATTTTTAGCTTGATTGTTTAGATTAATTATTGGTTGTGATAGATGTTTTGATATGAAATAACTAATTATAAATGATAGTAATAAAACAATTATTGTAACTATTATTAATTGTTTTTGCAGTATTTTTGTAGTTGAATCAATTGGATCTATTGAAGTGTTTATGAATGCATATTTACCAGTATCTAGTTTTATTGCATAAAGTAGTGTTTCACTATTAAAATGTTTATTTATGATTTCATATGATTTTGAATTTTTGTTACTATTTATGAAATCATTCATATAGATTTCTTTTTCTCTTTCTTCTCGCATACAGCCTTTGCCAAGAAATGATGTATCGTAAAGAGAGTAGTTTTCATCTGTGATTGATATACATACTTCTTTTTCAAACGATAAATCATTTATTATTTGATTAAAATCACTACTATTTTGATTTTCTTTAATTATTGATGCAACTTTTTTTATATCATTTGTCTTTTCCTTTTTATAAAAGCTATCTAGGAATAAAACTTGAAATGTCCATAAGAAGGCTAAAATAGAAATAGAAAAAATTAGGAAATATTTTAATATTTGGTCATTTAAATTACTCTTCTTCAACATATTTATATCCTATACTTCTTATAGTTACAATATGATCTCTATATTTTCCTAAATTATTTCTAAGCATTTTTATATGCGTATCTACAGTTCTATCTTCTCCAAAAAAGTCATATCCCCATATGGCTGATAAAAGCTGTTCTCTTGAAATAGCTAATCCTTTGTTTTCAATTAAATATGTTAATATTTCAAATTCTTTTGGTGTTACATCTTTTCTTTTACCATCTATTTTTACTGTATGTGCTGAATAATTAACTTCTATACCTTTGTATGTATATATTTTTTGAGTTGATTTTCCACTTCTTGATAAGACTGCTTTGATTCTAGCCATCAATTCTTTTGGAGAGAATGGTTTTGTAACATAATCATCAATTCCTAAGTCAAAACCAGCTAATTTGTCATATTCTTCTCCTCGCGCAGATAAAACAATAGTGGGAATACGTCTTTCTTTAGGTAATTCTTTTAGCATACTAAAACCATCCATTTCGGGCATCATAATATCTAGAATCATTAAATCATATTTGTTTTTTAATAATAATTCTAAGGCTTCTTTACCTGAAGTTGCTTCAAATACTTCGTAATTGTTATTAGAACAATATTCTTTAATTACTGTTCTAATAAGAGCTTCATCATCTACAACTAATATTTTCATATAAACCTCCACCTATAAAAATATTATACTATAAATGTGAAATTCCCGTGAAATATTAATATAAATAATTAATTGTTTTTTTAACTAAATAGAGTGTAGAAATAATAATATTAATAAATATTGATATTATATAGGGATATATTCCTATGTGAAAGAAACTTAGTAGTATTATTGATAGGGATCTTATGAATAAACTTATTATTGATAAATAAAATATTACTTTGTTCTTTCCAATAGCATTTAAGGTAAATATAAATATACTTTGAATGTATTGAAATATAAAGATTGGACTTAATACTTTTAAATAATTATATCCGAAGTTTGTTTTATATATTATTTTTAGGAGGCTTTTTCCTTGTAATTCAAATATTATTGTTATAAATGTACTGAATATTAGAATTATAATTGTGATTACTGTTATTTTTTTTATTATATTTTTATTATTTTTATTAGAATATTCTCTTGTAATATATGGCATAATTGCTTGAGATATAGCAAGAGTAAAGAAACTTGGTAATGTTAGTAGTGGAATAACATAGCCTGTTATTATTCCATATTCTCTTACAATATAATTTATGGAGTAATTATTTGTTAATATGTTTGTTAAAATTATGGGCTCTAAAAAGAAACTTAAACTATATATCAAATTACTTATGACATTAGGTATACCTAATTTAAATGAATCATATATATAATTCATATTTGGTTTTAGATCATTTATCTTTATATTTACATTTTTAGGGAGAAATAATACTAAGACTATTGTTGATGTTAATTCACTTATTATATTTGAAGATACTAGGAGAAATATAACATATTCTAATTTTAAATTGTTTATTTTAGGAAGAATAAAAATCATAAATAATAATCTAATAATATTATCTATTATTAGTGATAAGATATGAGGAAACATTCTTTCTTTTCCAAAAAAATAGCTTCTACATATACTTGATAGGGTTGTAAAAGGGATTATTAGACTAATAGCTATAATTCCTAGTTTTATTATATTATTATGAAGAAGGTTATTACTTATTATTGGTGCTATTAATATGATTATTATAGATATTAATATATTCATAATTATTGTTATTGGAATTATTGAAAAGAAGAGTTTTTTGTTATTTCTTGTGTTTAGAGCTACTAATCTTGATAAGGCAATGGGTAGACCAAACTGAGATAGATTAATGAACAAGGACATTGTTGGAAGTATAAGCATATATAATGATAAACCATCTATTCCTATATTTCTTGTCATAATAATCTTTATAAACATTCCTAAAATTTTAGTTATAAATCCTCCTGCTAGGAGAATAATAGTTGAGGTGATAAATTTGTTTTTCATAGTAAATATTATGAAAAAATAGTGAAAAATATTTCTTTGTTTTGAAATGTATGATATTATTGACTATGAAAGATAAATGTCGATTATTGTATGTAAAAGATGTAAATCGAACATAAGTTGATTTGTGTAAAATAATTTGTAAAAAGAAATTATTATTTATAAATTGTCTTTTCTAATAAATAATTATTGTGATAGACTTAATTATGCAAGAGGTGAAAATATGATGAGTGATTTAATAGAATTTTTAACATCAAAGGAAATAGTTCTTATTTATTTTATTGCAGGATTATCTTGCTTTGTATGTATTATTGTATATATGGTTGAGAAAAATAATGATAAGAGAAGAAGAAGACATAATACTAAGGAACTTAATAAGTTAGTTGAACAATTAAAAGATGAGGTTCCAGAAGAAGAGGATACTGTTATTTATGATCAACCTGTTCTTGAGACTATTGCTGAAGAGGATTCTTCATTAGATAAGATGCTTGAGAATACTATTGAGATTAGTGAAAATGTTACAAAAGAAACATATGTAATTGAACCTAAAAAAGAGGAGAATTCTATTACTGAACTAGAATATACTACTATTGAACCTGATACTGAAACTGCTAAGTTGGAATTAAAGAAATTGGAAGAGAGATTGATGCAAGAAGAAATGAATAATCAAGAAAAATTAGTTGTAATTGAAGATGAATATAATAAAGAGCCTGTTATGGATAAAGTAGAAGTTGTTGAAGATAATAATATTCAATTAACTTCATATGAAGAAGAACAAGAAGCAACTGCAATTATTTCTTTAGAAGAATTACTTAGTAAGGGTAAAGAATTATATGAGGCTAATGAAGTTAGTCAATATGAAGATGAAGGAAATGAACCAATATCTTTACAAGACTTAGAAGTAAAAATGGATATGAAAGCTTCTTCAATTGAAAATGAATTTGTTATTGAAGATGTGGTTCCTGATAAAAACATGACTAAGGATGAGGCTGAAGTTTTAGGAATTGAAACTGAAGAGGAAAAACAAAATGTTGGTGATATTAGAATTCAACCTAAGTTTAAAAATAGTCCTATTATTTCACCAATATTTGGTATAGAGGGAATTAATAATAAAGAAGCAAATGATTTAGAGTTAGAAAATACTGCCAATTATGAAAAACTTGATCAAGAGATTAAGAAGACTAATGAGTTCTTGATGACTCTGAAGGAATTACAAAGTAAATTAGAATAATATAAAGATAGTGTGAAACTATCTTTTTTTAATGAAGTTTTCAAGAAATTTCGACATCGGGGAGGGGGTATGATTAATTTGAATTGTAATAAAAATAGAGGAGGATGAATTATGCAAAATTCACAAAACAAGAAAGCATTACAAATAGGATTATTTGTATTAATTGCAGTAGTAACATTAGGAATAGGTTATGCAGCAATAAGTTCAGTAAATCTAATTATTAATGGTAATGCAACAGCAAATGTAAATCAAAATAATTTTAGAGTTAAATTTTTAAATGAACAAGGGGTTACTCCAACAATAGAGGGAGCACCAACAAATACAATAAGTGTAGATAGTGATACAACTGCATCATTTAATATTTCAACACTCAATGGAGCAGGACAAAGTGTAATAGCAACATATAAAATAAAAAATGAATCAGTAGGAATAGGTGCAAGTATTGGATTACAGTTAACAAGCTCTAATTCAGAATACTTCAGGGTAGTTGAGACAGTCGCAGATACAGAGTTACAAGCAGGAGATGAAAC
>JAEEGL014237060.1_pt1 | contig 19489 bp, 15 predicted proteins | sample 9134231 | NCBI WGS metagenome assembly JAEEGL01 (sample SAMN16246548, study PRJNA631951) | gut metagenome | biome: gut microbiome; feature: rumen; material: fiber-attached | host: Bos | place: Iran: Karaj | collected 2018-10
CCTGCTCCTCTCTATGGTCTGCTCCGCCCGGGCTTCTTTTTCAACGGTCGTGTAGAGTACTGCCATGCTTTGGGATACGCGCTTTACTTCTTTTCGGAGACTATATATTCTCCGTAGCGGTTTCTGTCGGCTTCGCCCAGCTCCATGACCAGGCGGGTGCCGTTTTCAAGATACTCGGTCTCAAGTGGAGCCGACTTTTCCATCAGCGAGGAGACTGCCGAGCCCCTGTCGTAGGGGATAAGCAGCTCCACGGTCTTAAGATCGCTGAAGAGGAGCTCCTTGACTCTCTTTAAAAATTCGCCGTAGCCTTCCCCCGTCTTCGTCGAGACCGCCACTGCGTCCTTTCTCATGGCGCCGGGCGCGAGATCGGGCACCAGATCGATCTTGTTGAAGAGGGTGAGACAGGGCTTTGCCCCCGCTCCCAGCTCGTTCAGCACCTTTTCGGTGACCTCCATCTGAAAGTTGTGTTCAGCAAAGGACGCGTCCACCACGTGGATCAAAAGATCCGCATAGTTGACCTCTTCGAGGGTCGACCTGAAAGCCTGGACCAGGCTGTGGGGCAGCTTGCTCACGAAGCCTACGGTATCTATGAGTATGAAGCTGTGGTTGCTGTCGAGGGTTATCAGCCTCTGAGCCGTATCCAGGGTCGCGAAGAGCATGTCCTTTTCGAGGACCTGCTTTTCCTGCCTCTCCTCCATCTCAAGGAGCCTGTTCATCACAGAGGATTTGCCCGAGTTGGTATAGCCCACAAGGGCAGCCACCGGAAGCTCGCTGCTCTCCCTCTTAGCCCTCTGGGTGCTGCGCGATGCCCTCACCTCTTTGAGTTCCGAGCGTATCTCGTCTATGCGGCTTTGTATGTGACGCCTGTCGGTCTCCAGCTTCTTTTCGCCGGGCCCCCTGGTGCCTATGCCGCCTCCGAGCCTTGACAGCGCCCTGCCGAAGCCCAAAAGCCTGGGCATGCGGTACTGGAGCTGGGCCATCTCGAACTGGAGCTTGCCCTCCCTTGAGGTCGCCCTGTCCGCGAAGATATCGAGTATCAGTATGGTCCTGTCGATCACCTTGACATCGAGCTCGTCCTCGATGTTTCTAAGCTGCATACCGGTCAGCTCATCGTTGAAGATGACCAGGTCTGCCTCCATTGACTGACAGAATTCCTTAAGCTCCCGGAGCTTGCCGCTTCCTATGTAGGTCGCGGAATTGACCCTGTCGGCGTTCTGGGTCATAACGCCCAGTATCTCGGCTCCGGCTGCTTCGGCAAGACCCGAAAGCTCCTCCATGGAGCGGCTGATATCTTCGCCGGTGCTTAAGCCCACCAGTATCGCCCTGCTGCTCTCCTGCTCTATTACGTTGTTGCTCTCGTCGAATCTGACCATGAATTATAGTATGAAGCGGTCGATGTCGTCCTTTCTTATGGTGTCTTCGAACTTGCCGCGCACGTAATCTGCGTCTATCACGATGTGCTTGTCCTCAACATCGGGAAGGGCGAAGGATATGTCTTCCACCAGGTGCTCCATAATGGTATGGAGCCTTCTCGCTCCTATGTTCTCGGTCTGCTCGTTCATCAGGAAAGCCATTGAGGCGATCTCCTCGATGGCGTCTTCGGTGAATTCGACCTCGCAGCCTTCGGTCTCGAGGAGCTCCTTGTGCTGCTTGATAAGGGCGTTGTGGGGCTCTGTGAGTATCCTCACAAAGTCGTGCCTGGTCAGGTTCTCCAGCTCGACTCTGATGGGGAAGCGGCCCTGAAGCTCCGGGATAAGGTCTGTGGGCCTTGAAACGTGGAAAGCCCCCGCCCCTATGAAGAGCACGTGGTCGGTCTTGACCGGGCCGTACTTGGTGTTCACCACGCAGCCCTCGACTATCGGAAGGATATCCCTCTGGACACCCTCCCTTGAGACGTCGGCTCCGCTCCTGTAACTCCCGCCGGAGGCTATCTTGTCGATCTCGTCGATGAAGATAATTCCGTTCTCCTCGCAGTTCTCGACCGCTTCGGAGCTCACCTGATCCATGTCTATCATCTTCTGGGCTTCCTGCTCGATGAGTATCTTGCGGGCCTCCTTGACCTTCATGTTTTTCTTTTTGGTCTTGGGGGCTCCGCCCATTATGTCGAAGATGTTGCCTATGCTTATGGAACCGCCGCCGGAGATGTCTATGGAGTTGTCCTTGGGCTGCTCAACCACGTCTATCTCGATATACTGGTCTTCGAGAAGGCCGTCTCTGAGCTGCTGGCGCACCTGTTCTCTCGCCAGGGTCACTCCTTCGCTCTCGGGCTCCTGCCTCTGTTCTATGACCTCGGAGGTCTGGTTGTAGGTGGCCCTGCCTCCCATTATAAACTGGAAGGGGTTGGAATTCGAAGGCTGGGGCTGCTTTTTCCTGCTGCCCGGGATTATGGCCTCGATTATCTTCTCCTCGGCCACATTCTTGGCAACGTCATACTTCTCCTCGATGTGGCGCTGCTTTGTGAGGCGCATGGAGGCTTCCATAAGGTCTTTCACCATGGATTCCACGTCGCGGCCCACATAGCCCACCTCGGTGTACTTGGTGGCTTCGACCTTGACGAAGGGGGCGTCCATGAGTTTGGCGAGCCTTCTTGCGATCTCGGTCTTTCCCACGCCGGTGGGGCCCATCATAAGTATGTTCTTGGGGGAGATCTCTTCCCTCATCTCATCGGGAAGCAGGTTCCTCCTGTAGCGGTTGCGCAGGGCGACGGCCACCGATCTCTTGGCGGCGTCCTGGCCTATAATGTATTTGTCGAGCTCCGCAACTATCTGCTTCGGAGTCATGTTCTGTATCTGTGTCACGGCATCCTCCTAGAGCTTCTCCACTGTGATGTGGCTGTTGGTGTAAACGCAGATGTCGGAGGCGATCTTTAAGGCTTCCCTCACTATCTCTTCGGCGCTCATATCGGTGTGGTCGAAGAGGGCATGGGCGGCCGCATAGGCGAAATTGCCCCCCGAGCCTATGGCGATGTAATCGGCGTCGGGCTCAATGACCTCGCCGGTGCCGGAGATCAGCAGTATGCTGTCCTTATCGGCGACCAGCATCATGGCTTCGAGGTTTCTCGCTCCCTGGTCGCTCCTCCAGGTCTGGGCCAGGGCTACGGCGGCCCTCTTGAGGTTTCCGCCGTGCTCTTCCAGCTTCTTTTCAAACTTTTCGGTGAGGGAGAAGGCGTCGGAAACGGAGCCTGCGAAGCCGCTGATCACCTGTCCCCTGTATATCTTGCGCACTTTGGTTGCATTATTCTTCATTATGGAGTGCTCGCCCATGGTGACCTGACCGTCTCCGCCTATGCAGATATCTTCGGGGCTTCTCCTGACCAGGCATATGGTCGTGGCGTGAAACTGCTGCATTTATTTGTCCTCCGATCCTTTCTTCTCGTGATAGCCGCAGTCGGCATTGGAACAGACCAGGTTCCTGCCCCTGACGACCAGCAGACTGCCGCACTTGGGGCACTTCTTGTTTACCGGCCTGTACCAGTAGACCTGGTCGCACTGGGGATAGCCGGAGCAGCCGTAGAAGAGCTTGCCCTTGCGGCTGCGTTTTTCAATTATCTCCTTGCCGCACTTGGGACAGCTGACCCCGGTGCCTACGACTATGTTGCGGGTGTAGCGGCAGGCGGGAAAGCCGGTGCAGGCCAGGAAGTCTCCGAAGCGGCCGTGCTTGACGGCCAGAGGCTTTCCGCACTCCGGGCACATCTCGCCGGTGAGCCGGGGAGCCAGCTCTATCTTGTCAAGCTCCCTTTCGGCGATGTTGAGCTGGCCTTCCATGTAGCCGTGGTAGTAGTCGGAGACCACGTTCTGCCAGCTCTCCCCGCCCTCTTCGACCTTGTCCAGCTTTTCTTCCATGCCGGCGGTGAATCCCGCGTCGACGATCTCCTTGAAGTAGACCTCCATGATCTCGCGGGTTATGCGCATTCCGAGCTCCGTGGGAGCCAGGCTCTTCTTTTCCCTGTAGACGTAGCGGCGGTCGAGCAGGTTGGTCACTATTGGGGCGTAGGTGCTGGGACGGCCTATGCCCTTGTCTTCCAGCTCCTTGATGAGACTGGCTTCGGTGAACCTCGAGGGGGGTTCGGTGAACTTCTGCTCGCTGGCAAGGTCGAGAAGCTTTAGCTCGCTGCCTTCGGTGAGTTCGGGCAGCATCTTGTCTTTTTCGCTGTCGCCGTCGCTGTAGACCCTTAGGAAACCGTCGAATACCAGCTTTCTTCCGGCGGCCTTGAAGCAGTAATCTCCGTTGAGCACATCGGCAGTCACCGCGTCGTAGAGGGCCGGCTTCATGCGGCTTGCCACGAAGCGGGACCATATGAGCTTGTAGAGCCTGTACTGGTCGGCGGAGAGGCTGTCCTTTATGTCGTCGGGATCCAGTTCCACGTAGCTGGGGCGTATTGCCTCGTGGGCATCCTGAGAGCCCTTTTTCTTGTTGGTATATACGTTATTGCCCAGGTATTTGTCGCTGTAGCGCTCCCTTATAAGGTCTTTGCAGGCCTTGTCGGCAAGATCGGAGACCCTGACCGAGTCGGTCCTGATGTAGGTGATGAGCCCTATGGTGCCGTGACCCTTTACTGTGACTCCCTCGTAGAGCTCCTGGGCCAGCATCATGGTCTTCTTGGGAGTAAAATTGAGCTTGATCGAGGCATCCTGCTGCAGCACCGAGGTAGTGTAGGGGGCGAAGGGCCTCTTGGGCACCTGCTTCTTCTCTATTGGTCCGACGACATACTTTCCGCCGTCCAGAGCCTTTCTCACCTTTTCGTTCTCGGCCGCGCTGCCAACGGTGAGCTTTCTGCCTTTATACTGCTCAAGACGGGCGGTGAAGCTCTCCTTCTTTTCCTTGCCCGGAGCGAGGCCCGGCTTGGTGAAGAGGCCGGTCACCGTCCAGTATTCCTTGGGCACGAAGGCTTCGATCTCGCTCTCCCTGTCGCAGATTATCTTGAGGGCTGCAGACTGGACTCTGCCGGCGGAAAGGCCTCTTGCTACCTTGGCCCAGAGCAGCGGGCTGATCTTGTAGCCCACGACCCTGTCGAGGACTCTTCTGCCCTGCTGGGCGTCGACCAGGGCCATGTCCACGGGCCTGGGGTTTTTGACCGCCTCCGTGACCGCCGGCTTGGTGATCTCCTGGAAGGTGACCCTGTCGGCCTTTGCCGGGTCTATGCCCAGAAGGCTGCATATGTGCCAGGAGATGGCTTCGCCCTCGCGGTCGGGGTCTGTCGCGAGATACACCCTGGAGGATTCCTTAACGGCCTCCCTGATCTCTCTGATGGTGTCCCCCTTGCCCCTGACGTTTATGTATTCGGGAGAGAAATTATCCTCTATGTCGACTCCCAGGCGGCTCTTGGGGAGGTCTCTCAAGTGACCCTTGGTCGCTACGACGCGGTAGCGGCTGCCCAGGAACTTCTCTATGGTCTTGGCCTTGGAGGGCGACTCAACTATGACAAGATTCTTTGCTGCCATTGCTTTCCCTGCTTTCTTTCAAAATTAGCTACATATTAAATATTGTTCCTATTTCTGTCAAGTGAAGATACTGTGTAAGAAATAAGACGGCGCGTCAAAAAGGCCCCGCCCGGGGCCTTAAAAGCCTTCAGCAAACGAAGTAGGCCTCGTTCTCGCAGCGGACCAGGCCCTTCAGCTCCATGGCCATCAAGAGGGTGCGCATCATTACCGGGCTCTCGTCAAGCTTAGCCGCGAAGAACTCGCATCCGGCTCCCGGATTTTCAGCAGCGAGGGCAAGCAGGCGTCTTTCAAGGGGCCCCATGGCCTCGGCTTCCTTTCTCGCCCTCAGGACCTTAAGTCCCAGGCTCTCCTCAAGGCCTTCAAGGGTAAAGACCGGGTAGGCCCCGTCGGCTATGAGCTTGTTTACGCCGACGCTGTTGGGCTGGTTTATGTTGCCCGGTACGGCGTATACGTCCCTTCCCTGCTCGGCGGCAAGGCCCGCGGTGATCATGGAACCGCTCTTAAGAGCCCCCTCGACCACTATGACGGCAGAGGAAAGGCCGCTTATGATCCGGTTCCTTTCCGGGAAGTTGCAGGCTCTTCCGCTCTCCCCCGGTACATATTCGCTGACGATGAGGCCCTCTGAAGCTATCCTTTTGTAAAGCCCGGCGTTGGACCTGGGAAAACACACGTCGACACCCGTGCCGAGCACCGCTGCGGTCCTTCCTCCCACTTCAAGGCAGCCCTTATGGCCCCAGGAATCTATGCCTTCAGCCATGCCGCTGACCAGGGTTACCCCGGCTGAACCTATCCTTTTTCCGATCTCAAAGGCAGCCCAGCGCCCATATGGGGAAGAGCGCCGCGTACCGACCACCGCGGCGCAGGCCGTATTGAACAGGGAAAGATCTCCGATGGCGTAAAGCAGGGACGGAGGGTCTGAGATCTGCGCCAGACGCTTCGGATACTCTTCAGAGCCCCATATAACGGTCTTTATGCCCTTTAAGCGGCATGTCCTGAGTATGCTCTCCGCCTTCGAAGTATCCTTTGAACAAAGCCTTTTCAGGGCTCCCCCGGTGACCCGGGAAAGCTCCTTTCTTCTTTCGCAGACCTCCTTTATCAGGGCAGCGTCTGCTTTATACACCTCTTCGGCGCTGCCCAGTTCCTCCAGCAGGACCCTTCTCTGCAGGGCTGAAAGAGCCCTTATCGAAGAAAACCAGACGGCGCACAAGACCCGCATATCGCCGTTTTTCTTTTCGGTCAAATCATCCTCCTTAAAGGGCGGAAACCCTCAGCTGAAATACTTTTCCGGTATTCTGTAGCTTAAGGCCTCAAGCAGGTGCTCCGCCCTGATATTCTCGCTTTCGTCTATGTCGGCCGCCGTTCTGGCGACCCTAAGCACCCTGTGGTACGACCTTGCCGAGAGATTGAGCCTGGCATAGGCCAGCTTCATGATCTCGCTGCATTCGGCATCGAGGGCGCAGTACTTTTTGATCTGGTCCGGGCTGAGCCTTCCGTTCCTGCACGGCTCCTTTCCCTTAAAGCGCTCCCTCTGGACGGCCTCCGCCCTCTCCACCCCGGCCCTTAAATACGCGCTGTCCACCGGCGACGCCCCGCCCCCTATGTCAAGCTGCTCGTAGACTATCCTCTCCATGACCGCGTGTATGTCTATGCGGTCAAGCAAAGGCCCCGAGACCCGGCTGACGTAGCGTTTTCTGTCGGCCTCCGAACAGCTGCACTTCTTCACCGGGTCTCCGTACCAGCCGCAGCGGCAGGGGTTCATGGCGGCTACCAGCATGAAATCGCAGGGAAAGACGCACCTTTCGCTGACCCTTATGATCGAGACCTCGCCCTCTTCAATGGGCTGGCGCAGATTGTCCAGGGTATGGGCCGAAAACTCGGGAAGTTCGTCCAAAAACAGCACCCCGCAGTGGGCGAGGGATATCTCTCCGGGCCTGGGCCAGCCTCCTCCCCCCACGAGGGACGCCGAAGAGAGGCTGTGATGGGGAGCCCTGTAGGGTCTTTCGGTCACCATGGGTCTTCCGGCCTTCAGTTCTCCGGCCACGCTGTATATCCTGGTCACATCGAGCATCTCGTCGTAGCTCATGGGAGGCATGATGCCCGGTATCCTTTTACCGACCATCGACTTTCCTATGCCGGGAGGCCCTATCATGAGAAGCCCGTGTCGGCCTGCCGCCGCCAGCTGGGCAGCCCTTTTCACCGCCTCCTGCCCCCTTATGTCGCTGAAATCGGGAATGCTTCGGCCAAGGGTCTCGGGCACGCTGCCGTCTGCCGTGATCTCGGGCAGAGTCTTAAAACCGCTGAGATGATCGGCGGCTTCGGCAAGGCTGCTCACGGCGGTCACGGCTGCCCCTTTGACCAGTTTTGCCTCGGCCAGATTCTCAGCGGGGACCATGAAGCGGTTCACCCCCAGCTTTTTAAGCCCGGTCATCATGGGAAGAAGCCCCTCAACGCCCCTAACCCCTCCGTCCAGGCTCAGCTCGCCGAAGCAGGCGGGAGCCTCCCCCTGCGGGGCCAGCTGACCCGTACACATGAGAAGGCCAAGGGCGATGGCCAGGTCGTAGTGGCTGCCCTTCTTGCGCCTTCCCGCCGGCATCAGGTTCACGGTGATGCGGCAGGGCGGGAAGCTGTAGCCGCAGTTGATCACCGCGGAATGTATCCTCTCCTTCGCTTCTTTAATAGACTGGTTGGCAAGGCCCACCACCGTAAAATTGGGCAGGCCGTTCTCGGAATCCAGCTCCACCCGGCTTATCTCGGCCTCAAGGCCGTAAAGGCTTGCCGTAAGTACGTTCGCGTACATTTTCGCTCCTTCTGCAATATGTTTTATCGCCTTAATACCCGGACAGCCGGGTTCCGGCCCGCTGAGCTCTGCCCCTTTAAAACCTAAAAGGCATTCTCCAAATGATTGAGTACAGCCCCCTCTTCGGCGGCTCTTATCTCTATCACGTCCATTCGGGGCTGAAAGCGCGAAAGGCCGGGCCTTCTCTGCAGGAATACCTCCGCCGAAACTCTGAGCTTTTTCTGCTTTTCTCTGTTCACCGCTTCTCTCGGAAGGCCGAAATCGTCCCGGCTCCTGGTCTTCACTTCAATAAAGGCCAGTATGCCGTCTTTTGCCGCGACAATATCGAGCTCTCCGAAGCGGCAGCGGAAGTTCCTGGCTATGATCCTCCAGCCCTTCCTCTTCAGATAGGAGCAGGCAGCTTCCTCTCCCTTTGCGCCCACCGGCTTTTTCGCTTCGTTTTCTTCCATTTTCCACCCTTTTGCACCATATTTTACCTGAATAATAACACGCCTGCCAGTTTTTGTAAATACATTTTTTGACATTTGAGCGCAACAAAAAATCCCCGCCTCATCGGGCGGGGACGCGTTTATTCAATTCAGATCGCCGGCAAAGCTTAGAATTCCTTGCCGTAGACCACGTCTATCTCCTGGGATGCCAGGGCGGCTTCCACCAGAGCGTCGGCGTCGAGCCTTGACTCGGAAGCCAGTATGCGCTCAAGCCTCGGCCTGGTCACCGGATGCTTGGGCAGAAAGACAGTGCAGCAGTCCTCGTAGGGCTGTATGGAGACCTCGTAGGTGCCTATGCGGCGGGCGATGTCTATGATCTCGGTCTTGTCCATGGCGATCAGGGGCCTCATTACGGGCATGCTGACCGCGTTGTCGGTGACGACCAGAGACTCCGCGGTCTGGCTGGCCACCTGGCCGAGACTCTCGCCCGTGATGAGCATCATGCTCTCCTCCTGGGCGGCCACCTTCTCAGCTATCCGCATCATGAAGCGTCGCACCAGTATGGTGGTCTCGTCTTCGGGGCAGTGCTCGACTATCTGCTCCTGTATGGGCAGCAGGTTGATGCTGTGTATCCTGATGCGTCCGCAGTAGCAGGCCAGTATCGACGCCAGCTCTCTCACCTTTTCGTAGGCCCTCTCCGAGGTGTAGGGGAAGGAGTGGAAGTGGACCGCGTCTATGTACATTCCCCTGTGGGACATGAGAAAGGCCGCCACGGGGGAGTCTATGCCGCCCGACAGGAGCACCAGGCCCTTGCCGTTGGTGCCGAGGGGAAGGCCTCCGAAGCCGCTGAGCTTGGTCTCGTAGACGTATGCCCTGCCCCTCCTCACGTTGATGAAGATGGTGGCGTCGGGCTCGTGTACATCGACCTTGAGCACCTTGCAGCCCTTGAGCACCGCGGCTCCCATGCGCCTGGCGATCTGAGGCGACTCAATCGGGAACATCTTGTCTGCCCTCCTGGCGTCTATCTTGAAGGTCTTGATATTCCTCTCCTCTATTAGGCCCATGGCAAAACCCGCGGCGGCGGAGCCGGTCTCCGCGAGAGCCGCTTCGGCGTCCATACCTTCGAAATTTATCTCGACGGCGGGGCTTATGGACTCGACCCCGAAGACCCTGCCCACGTTTTTGAGCACCTCTTTGGAGTCGGCGTCAAGGGGGGCCCTGACGAAGATCAGGCCGTCCACCCTCTCGACTTTTATGCCTTCTACGCCGGAGAGCATCTTCTTTATGCGCTGCACCAGCATCCTCTCGAAGAAGGATTTGTTCTGGCCCTTGAGGGCGGTCTCGCCGCAGCGCACTATGAATATCTTTTCGCTTTCATTGATCATTTTTATATTCTTTTCCTGATTTAATATGCTCGGAGTAATCGGGCCCTATTCAGTTCCTGCGCCTGAATGCGGCTCTAAGCCTCCTCTGGGAGGCAGTTTCTTCTATAAGGCACTGAAGCACGTATTCCATCTCATCAACGGTGTTGTTTCCGCAGAAGCTGAAGCGCACCGCGCCCTCTATGCGCTCCTTTGAAAGGCCCATGGCGCTGAGTACGTGGCTCCCTTTGCTGTGTGACGAGCATGCAGAACCGGTGGAGACGCATATGCCCTTCATGTCGAGGCTGTGAAGCATGACCTCCCCCCTGCAGCCCAAAAAGCTCACGTTGAGCACCGAAGGACAGGCGTCCTCAGGCCCGTTGAAGCAAACGTCGCTTATCTCTGCCTTTATGCCTTCCTTAAGGTAGTCTCGGGCTGCCGCCATGCGTATGAGCCTCTGCTCTCTTTCGCTTATGAGGAGCTCCGCCGCCTTGCCGAGCCCCGCGATGCCGGGCATGTTCTCGGTACCCGAGCGGAAGCCGCTCTCCTGGCCTCCCCCGTGGATGAATGGGGGCAGGCGCAGGCCTTTTCTCACGTACAGGGCTCCTATGCCCTTGGGCCCGTGTACCTTGTGGCCGGAGACGCTGATAAGGTCTGCTCCGAGAAGATCCGCTGAGCACTCCTCCTTGCCCCAGCCCTGGACCGCGTCGCAGTGGAGCACAGCCTCGCTCTTCGCTTCGCTCATGATCTTTTTCATGAGCTTAACGGGCATGACGGCTCCGGTCTCGTTGTTCACCTGCATGACCGAGACAAGTATGGTATCGGGGGTCAGCGCCTCCCTGAAGGCTTCGATATCAACGACGCCCTCGCCGTTCACCGGAAGGATCACAACGTCGGCGCCCCGGGTCTTCAGCCATTTGAAGCACTCGAGCACGGCCGGATGCTCCACCGATGTGGTGATCACCCTTCTGCCCTGCTTTTTTCTGCTCTCCCAGACGCCCTTGATCGCGGTGTTGTCGCTTTCGGTGCCGCCGGAGGTGAAGAATATCTCCTCGGGAGAAGCTCCAAGGCTTTTTGCAACCCGGGCCCTCGAGCTCTTAACGAGCTTTTCTGCCTCAAGGCCCAGCCTGTAAAGGGACGAAGGGTTTCCGAAGCCCTCGCTCATGGCGCTTATGACGGCCTCGGTCACCAGGGGATGAGGCTTTGTGGTGGCGCTGTTGTCAAGATATATCAATTAAATGTCCTCTCATACTGCGGACCCGCATCGCTGCGGGTCCGTCAAAAACCTTATGTTCAGCCTGTCCTCTACCTGGCGTAATCCACGGCCCTTGTCTCTCTGATGACGTTGACCTTGATCTGGCCCGGGTATTCCAGTTCGCTCTCGATCTTCTTGGAGATCTCTCTGGCCAGCAGCTCCATGGCGTTGTCGGAGACCTGGTCGGGCTTGGCGATGATGCGTATCTCGCGGCCCGCCTGGATGGCGTAGGAGGTCTCGACTCCGGGGGTGGTGTTGGCGATCTCTTCGAGCTTCTGCAGCCTCTTGATGTAGGTATCGAGGGTCTCGCGGCGCGCTCCGGGTCTTGCGGCGGACAAAGCGTCGGCCGCCGCGATCAGCACGGCCTCGGGGCTCTTGGCCTCGTAGTCTCCGTGGTGGGCTGCCATGGCGTCGATGACCGCCTGATGCTCCTTGTATTTTCTCAGCACGTCTATTCCTATGTCGACGTGGGTGCCCTGGATCTCGTGGTCGAGGGCCTTGCCTATATCGTGGAGCAGACCGGCTCTTTGAGCAAGCTTTACGTCAAATCCCAATTCTCCGGCCATGAGGCCCGCCAGATGGGCGACCTCGATGGAGTGCTTGAGCACGTTCTGACCGTAGCTGGTGCGGTACTTGAGGCGTCCGAGGAGCTTGATAAGCTCGGGGTGCAGATTATGAATACCCAGCTCGAAGGTCGCGGATTCGCCTTCGCTCTTGATGATGGCGTTGACCTCTTTTTCGGCCTTTTCTACCATCTCTTCGATGCGGGCGGGATGTATCCTTCCGTCTACTATAAGCTTCTCGAGGGCTATCCTTGCGATCTCCCTCCTGACCGGATCGAATCCGGAGAGTATTACGGCCTCGGGGGTGTCGTCTATAATGAGGTCTACGCCGGTCGCGGTCTCTATGGCCCTGATGTTGCGGCCCTCGCGGCCTATTATGCGGCCCTTCATCTCGTCTGAAGGCAGGGGCACCACGGAAACTGTGGTCTCCGCCACGTAATCGGCGGCGCAGCGCTGGATGGCGCCGGTGATGATCTCTTTAGCCTTCTTGTCGGCCTCTTCCTTGGCTTTGGACTCTATGTCCTTGATCATGACCGAGGCGTCGTGGCGGACTTCCTTCTCGATGTTGTCAAGGAGCAGCTGCCTGGCTTCCTCGCTGGTGAAGCCCGAGATCCTTTCCAGTTCTTCGATCTGCTTGAACCTGAAGCTGTCCAGCTCCTTTTCCTTTTCTTCGAGGGTCTGCAGCTTCTTGGTGATATGCTCTTCTTTTCTTTCTATGGACTCTGTCTTTTTGTCGAGAGAGGCTTCCTTCTGGATGAGCCTGTTCTCCGTCTTCTTTACTTCTTCGCGGCGCTCTCTTATGTCTCTTTCAGCGTCCGCCTTGATCTGATGGGCTTCCTGCCTGGCGTCGGCCAGGGTCTCTTTTCTTATGGCTTCTGAACGATTCTCTGCATCCAGGATCAGATTTTTTGCCTGGATCTCGGCACTTCCGATGGTCTTCTCCGCATTGTTCTTACGTATGATGTAACCGATAAGTATTCCGACAAGCAGACAAACGATCCCGACAACCACGGCTATGATCACGTGGGTCATTATCGCACCTCCTTGCGATGTTATCGACCCTGTATTATTAGGGTCGGAAGTCAATTTTCATGTAAAATATTTATGTAAAATATTTACTTAATGAAAATATTAAAAAATATGTCGAATAATATTACTACATGCCATGGGCAAAAGTCAACATAAAATACATCGGGGAAAAGCTGGAGGGTTTTGTGCGCGAGGCACGTAAAAGCCTTAAATTGACGGGGTTTAGAGGGATGCGCTCCCGCCCGGGGAAACCCGAAGATGAACTAATTGTCTGAATTTTATATATTTAAACGAAAATTTTTTCCGTCCGGATTTATTGCGGAACTGAAAAGCGGACCGGAAAGCCTCAGGCTTCCGGTCCGCCGCTGTATCTCCTGCGGTCTTGCGCTATTTCAGATGGCCGTCAAACCAGTCGGCGATCTCCGTGAGCCTTGAGACCCTGTTTTTGGGTTTTCCGCTCCTGGAGAGGTTGTGGTTCTCGCCTCTGAAGAGGCACATACGGCAGTCGACTCCCCTGCTCCTCATGGCCATGAACATCTGCAGGGCGTCGCTCTGCCAGCAGCGGTAGTCTTCGTCGGACTGGATGAAGAGTGTCGCCGCCTTTGCTATGGGGGCATTCTTTAAGGGGGAGTTCTCCCAGACGCGGTCAAAGTCTTCCCAGGGAGTGGTGGCCAGCTGCTTCAGGTTGTGATAGTAGCCGATGTCGGTGGTGAAGGGCTTGTTGAGGTAGTCGGAGATGCTCCTCTGGGCGCAGGCCGCCTTGAAGCGGTCGGTGTGTCCCACCATCCAGTTGGCCATGAAGCCGCCGTAGCTTCCGCCGCAGCATGCCAGGTTCTCCTGATCGATGTCGGGATAGCGCTTCAGGGTCTCTTCGGTAAACTCCATCAGCCCCTTGAAATCGACGTCTCCCAGCTTTCCCGTGATGTCGGCGAAAGCGTTGCCTCTGCCGTCTCCTCCCCTGGGATTGGTGTAGAAGACGAAGAAGCCTCTTGAGCAGAGTATCTGCATCTCATGGTTAAAGACATTGCCGTATATGCCCTTGGGGCCGCCGTGGACTTCAAGCACTCCGGGATACTTCTTTCCCGGCTCGTAGCCCACCGGAGGCAGGACGAAGCCGTCCAGTTCCCAGCCGTCGCTGCAGGTGAAGCTGAAGGTCTCGGGCTTCACGATCTCGTGCGAAGCCACGCACTCGTCGTTGAAGCCGCTGAGCTTCTTCTCGCATCCGCAGGCTTCATCGTAAAGATAGAGCTCGTTGGGGACTCCGTCGCGGTTACCCACGAAGAGCACCCTGCCGCCAAAAATATCGAAGGGACCGACTGCTCCCTCTTTGCCGATGACGGTCTCGGTATTGCCTTCCTTATCCATGCGCAGCAGATGGCAGGCGTTGCGCACACTTCTGGTGAGGTAGAGCTTTCCTTCATATACCTTGGCCGACCTGCCGCCGCCGTAGGCAGCGTCGCTGGTGACTCCTCCGCCGACCTCGCCGTCGGGATAGGGAAGCTCCCTGACCTTGGGCGCGTGGACCGGAGTCAGGCAATAGGCGGGATTCATGCCCGGGAAGAGATGGTCGTTCCTGGTGAAGAAGAGCTCGCCGTCCCAGAAATTGAGATTGCCGATGAGATAATCGCCCTGAGGCATGATCTCGGTCGTCTCCCCCGTCTTTATGCTGTATACCCAAAGCCCGCTCTGCTGGCGGAACACGCCCTTGTTGAGCTTGTAGCCGGCGTAGACTATGCTGCTCCCGCAGGGGCAGACCGCGGCCGAGGTGACCTTGAAGTCTTTGTCGCAGATCCAGTCAAGCTTTCCGGTGCTGCTGTCGAATATGCCCACGACGTCACGGGTCTTGTTGGTAATGCCCTCTCCGTTGAACCAGAATGGGAGCTCGTCGAAGACATCGAAATCAACGCCTATCTTCGCGTGATCGGGCCTTTCATCCTCGGGCTCCGCCAGGCTTATGCGGCAGATGACCATGTAGCGGCCGCCATCTATGGTTTTTATGTCTCTCACCTTTTCGGGAATATCGAAGGCTTTTTCGGCCTCGCCGCCGCTGACGCTGATGCGGTAGTAGGAGGTATGGCCCTTCTCGACCTTGTCTCTTGAAGACGATGAGAATATGACCTTGTCGTCGTCTTCCCAGAAGGCTTTGGAGGCCTTTCCTTCGGCGGTGAGCTGCCTCAAGCGCCCCGTTTCGCATTCATAGAGCCACAGGGCAGCCATGTAGGAATTGGAATCCTCGTCGGGCCGGTTTACGGTGAACAGGGCCCTCTTTCCGTCGGGCGAATAGTTTACGTCGGAAAGGTATTTCAGATCGTAGAGATCGGACGCTTCAACTTTTTTAAGCATTTTCTTCGCCCTCCTTAAGATACTTGTCCATCCAGTCTATTATCTCTTCCAGACGGCGCACCCTTGACCTGGGCCTGCCGTTTCTCGAGAGCCCGTGATTTTCTCCTCTGAAAAGGACCATGCGGGCGTCGACTCCGTTCATCTTCAGCACAGTGTACATGGCGATGCCCTCGCCCATGTAGCAGCGGTAGTCCTCGTCGGAGTGAATGAAGAGGGTCGGGGTCTTGGCCTTGTCGGCGAACTTCATGGGAGAGATGTCCCAGAGCAGCTGCGCGTTCGTCTCGAAGTTGCCCCCGTGCTCTCCGGGGTTGAACCAGTAGCTTATATCGCCGGTACCCTCGTAGGTGATCCAGTTGGAGATGGATCTCTGGGCGCAGGCTGCCTTGAATCTGTCGGTGTGGCCTATGATCCAGTTGGTCATGTAGCCTCCGTAGCTTCCGCCGGTGACTCCCAGCCTTTCGGAGTCGATATCCGGGTAAAGCTCAAGGCACTTGTCCGTAAACTCCATTATGTTAACATAGTCCCAATCGCCGTATTTTCCGTAAAGATTGGCGAAAGCCTCGCCCCTTCCGTCGCTGCCTCTGGGGTTGCTGAAGAGGACGAAGTAGCCTCTGGCCGCCCACAGCTGCATCTCGTGGTGGAAGACGGAGCCGAAGACTCCTCTGGGCCCGCCGTGGATATTGAGTATGGCAGGATACTTCCTGCCGGGTTCGTAGCCTATGGGCTTCATGACCCAGCCGTGGATCTCGAAACCGTCTGAACCGGTGTAGGTGAAGAACTCGGGGGTGGAGACCTGAAGCTCGGCGAAGGCTTCGTCGTTGAAGTGACTCAGTCTCTTTTCTTTTCCTTCTGCGTCAAGGCAGTAGAGCTCAGGCAGCATGTCGCCTCTCTGGGCGATGAAGAACAACTGCCCGTCCCTGACTTCGACGCTGGTGGTGCTGCCGTCTTCGGTGAGCCTTTCGGAGAATACCCCGTCGGCGCCGCAGCATCTCACGTAGCTGCCGTCGTCCTCGGTCTCGACGAACCAGAGCTTTCCGTTTTCGGCCTTGAGGCCCTTGCCTCCGTCCTGGCTCACATCGGTGGCAGCGCCGCCGAAGCCCATGGAGCAGTCGCAGGCCCTCAGGGTCTTTATCTCTCCGCTGAACACGTCGAGGCTGCAAAGATCGCCGACAGCGTACCTGTTGACGTGGGCCTTCTTCATCTGGAAGAGGGCCGTGCACTCGTCGATCAGGACGGGGCCCGAAATGTCATAGCCCAGGGGGGCAACGATCTCTTTTACGCGCATATCCCTTAAGCAGGCGGTGTAAAGACCCGGCTCATGGGGACGGGTGCCGCTGAATTCGGCTCCGGTCATTACGACCGTATCGCCCTTGCAGTCAAAGGAATAGACATCGAATTCGGGTGCGGTGAGCCTTTTTACCGTGCCCGCCTTGGGGTCGCAGACGAAGAGGCTCTGGCGTATCTTGCTCACATCGCCGTTGCCGTTGCTCCAGAAGGGGACTTCTTCGAATATCCTGTAGGCAGGGTCGCGGCTTTCGGTCTCATTGCCGGGGACCGGGTCGGCGTCGTCGGTCAGAAGGTCGGTCTTGGCCTTGACAAGCCAGCTGCCGTCGGCGAGTATGACCGGCATCCCGCTCCTTAAGGGCAGGCTGCAGTACTCCTCAGCCTCTCCCCCGTTGGGGTCTATCGCGTAGTATTTGGTGCTGACTCCCTTTTCGCTCTTTCCGCCCGCCAGGGTGAAGAGCAGCTTTCCGCAGGGAAGCCAGGCGAAGTCCGCCACGTTGGTCCTGGCGGTGATCCTCCGCTCAAAGGACCCGTCTCTTGCGATCACCCAGATATCGGACAGGTAGCAGTTCCGGTCCATTACCGGCTGCTTTAAAAGCAGGCCGACCAGCTTTCCGTCAGGCGATATGCGGGGGCTCGAAGGATAGCGGAACTCGAGAAAAGTTTCGGCATTGATCTTTTTCATATATAAACCTCCACGTTGAGATATAACGGTCTAGCGGTCCGTCATCTCGGAGACCACTCTTGCGAGCAGGGTCCGGGGCAGTATGACGGGCTTTTTGGTGACTTCGGCGAACATGCGCTTCATCTCCCTCGTAAAGCCTATGCAGTCGAGGACTATAAGGTCTGCGTCTTTCATCTTCGCGATATCTTCGGCCACGGGGATGAGGCTTTCAAGGCCGTCGTAGGGGGAGCCTGCGACGCTCCTTACGCTTTTAACGAAGGCGCTCCACTTCCTGTTGTTCTGCTCAAGCTGCAGGGCCGAGGGGGTCACGGTCACCAGGTTGGCGCTGCCCGCGAGAAGGGGAACCACAGAAGTCAGCACCTTGTCGGGGAAGACCATGGGCACGTTCGAATGAAGGCTTTCGGGGAACTGGCCGGTGCAGAACACCATTATGAGGCTCACTCCCGCCTCCTCGAGCCCGTCTATGGCCTTCTGAAGTCTGGGGACTACGTACTTTTCGGCAAAGGTAACGGAAGACCCGTCGGTGAGCCTTGAGACCAGCACGTAGTCGCCCTCTTCGGGGGTGAAGCTTTCGATCTCCTCCCGGGTAAGGCCGTCCAGCCCTCCCCTCTCGATGAGCTCGACATCGCCTCCGAAATAGTCCATGATGTCGCAGGTCACGTCCACCCTGGGAGCCTGACCCACGGTTATGGCGCCTATCTTCATCTTCTCCATATCAAAGCGGACGGGGCAAAAGCCCCGCCCTTCCTCTCTTTCCTTATTCGGTCTTCCCCAGGGTCTGGAGATGGGCCATGCTGCCGTATTTTCTGTTTAGAGCCGCGAACTCCTCGGCGTTGTAGAAGGATACCTCGCCCTTTCCGAAATACTTGGCCACCTCGAGCATGTAGCGGGCGGCTTCCTCGACGTCGGCGAAGTGGGTCGCTCCGGTGGCGCAGCCGGGAACCGGGGTCTCGGTGGTGATGGCGACTCCCACGCAGGGAGCGTCGGTGGCGGTGCAGGGCTGCAGTATGCTGTTCATGTGGTAGACGTCGTTGCCGTAAGGTGTGATGTCCTGCATGGACAGGGGGAAGACGTAGGGCAGCCTGCCGGTGGTCCTGGACATCACGTCGAGCAGATCTTCGGCTACAGGCAGTATCCAGCCCTGCTTTACGGTGTTGGAGATGGCAAAGCCCCTGGTATTTATGATGCGGTTGCCCTTGGTGGTATCGACGACCAGTATGGCGTCGAGCTCGGGGCTCACTTCTTCTCTGTTGATCTGGCTCATCTCCACCGGGGAGCCCATGAAGGGCACCGGCTTGTGGGGCTGGGTGGGAGCGCAGGGACAGATCTGGGTAGAGACGAAGACGTCTCCTTCGAGGAAGTCTCCCTTCATCTGCATGTCGAGAAGCTTGGCCGCGACCGCGAGAGCGGTCAGAGCCCCGTCGCCGTCGGATACGAAGCCCGTCATCTCGGGTCTGGCGCCCAGGCCTCCGAGCCTTCCCAGAATGCCTATGGTGGGGGCGCTGCCCCCTTTGGACTTGCCGTTGAGCCCCGGTATCCTGACCTTGATCATGTCGGTGCTGCCCTTGGGGCCCACTATTGGGAATACTTCGACGTTGGCGCCGGGATTTACCGATTTGAGATATTTTTCCGCTGCTTCTCCGCTGGCAGTGCTGCTGTCCAGCAGGTCGAAGAGCTCGATGACCTGTTTGATGAGCATGTTTTTCTCCTGACAAAACATCGGGGCGAAGACCCTATTTAAGAAAAGCTAACATATAGATTTTATTCTGAGCCCTCTTCTTTGTCAAGAAATGGATAAGCCTCCCGTCAGAGCTTGTAGAGCTGCCAGCGGCACTGATCCACGCTGTAGCGCAGCTGGTAGCGCCTCTCCACGTCGTCTATGAGGCTCTGGCAGTCGTATATGAAGGACTTGGCTCCGGCGATCTGCTGCTCCCCCACGCAGATGATCTTTCCCACCATGATCTGGCAGATCTCCCCGCTGTCGTCGGTATATCTGAATTTATACGGCAAAGGCCTTTCGCTTCCCTTAAAGACGACTATGGCGTCTATGGGCCTTGCAACGAGCTTCATACGGCCGCCCCCTGTCATGCGGGCCTCTTCGGACCCGCGGATGTTAAAAAGCGCTGAATTTCACGGCTTCAGCCTTATTATAGCGAACATATGTTCTTTTTTCAAGCATAAAAATTGCCCTTTTTTGAGGGCAATCCCTATGGGCGATCAGGGAAGCAGGCGCTTCTCCCTGAAGCTGACGTAGCGGCCGTCCCCTATCAGGATGTGGTCGAGGACTTCTATGCCGAGTATCC
>JAEEGL017044727.1_pt1 | contig 19489 bp, 17 predicted proteins | sample 9134231 | NCBI WGS metagenome assembly JAEEGL01 (sample SAMN16246548, study PRJNA631951) | gut metagenome | biome: gut microbiome; feature: rumen; material: fiber-attached | host: Bos | place: Iran: Karaj | collected 2018-10
CGTGGCCGCCCATGGCCGCGTGAATGGGAGGGGCCCGCAAGTCAGAGACTTGTGGGAGGGATGGAGGTGCGAAGCACCGGAAGTTTCAGGAACTGATACAACGGAATTTTTCCATTAAAATTTCTGTTTATACAGCGCTTCATCGTAGTTCCAGCGGCCCTGGGCGCGCATGACGGTCTCGATGAAATGGCGGAGGCAGTGGCCGCCGGGGTAGGGGGAGATCCAGTCGGCGACGGCCTTGACCTCCTCGATGGCGTCCGAGGGGCAGGCGCCGATACCGGCCGCCTGGATGCAGGTGATATCCGGGACGTCATCGCCCACAAAGAGCACATTCTCCGGAAGGATGCCGTATTTCTCGCAGAATTCCGAAAGCTGCTCCGTCTTGATGCGGGAGCCGAGATATACGTCGTCCGGCCGTACCCCGCTGGTAATGAAGCGTTTCCGGATGCTTTCTGACCGGCCGCCCGTAATCACTGCCACCGGATACCCGTTCATTGCGGCCATCCGGACGCCGAACCCATCCTTGGCGTCATACGCCCGGAGCAGGTTGCCCTCCATATCGCAGAACACCTTACACTCCGTCGCCACGCCGTCCACGTCGAAGGCGAACGCCTTGATCTTTGAAAAGTCCATAGGTTTTTTAGATTCCGGAACAAGTCCGGAATGACGAGGTGGAACTAGATTCCGGAACAAGTCCGGAATGACGGATGTCAGGATTTGGTGCCGCCGCCGTTGAAGCCGGGGAGGTCGGCGAGGTTGAAGGTGGCGCCGTCGGGGCGCTGTCCGCCGAGCTGGATGGGGCCGAACTGGCTCTCGTATTTGCCGATATTCTCGGCGAGGGCGTTCAGGAGCCGTTTGGCGTGCTCCGGCGTCATCACGATGCGGCTGCCGATCTCGGGCTTGGGAATGCCGGGAAGCATCGTTGCGAAGTCGATGATGAATTCGCTGTGGGAATGGGAAATAATCGCGAGGTTGGAATAGTGCCCTTTGGCGATCTCGGGTTTCAGCTCGAGGCTGATCTGGTTGTTGTTATTGTCTGCCATAATAGCGTAAGGTTAATTGTTTCGTTTCTACATTCAACAAAAATAGCAAAAATTCCCGATTTTTCCGTATATTTGAAGGATTTTTGGAAAGGAATTATGGAACTATCATCAAAGTACAATCCGGCCGAGGTCGAAGATAAGTGGTACGCCTGGTGGCTGGAGCACAAATGTTTCCACAGTGAGCCCGATGAAAGGGAACCGTATACCATCGTGATTCCGCCGCCCAATGTGACGGGGATTCTGCATATGGGACACGTCCTGAACAATACGCTCAACGACGTGCTGATCCGCAAGGCGCAGATGGACGGGAAGAATGCGTGCTGGGTGCCCGGCACCGACCACGCCTCCATTGCGACAGAGAATAAGGTTGTTGCGAAGCTCAAGGCGATGGGGATCAACAAGGAAGACCTTACCCGTGAGGAATTCCTCCAGCACGCCTGGCAGTGGAAAGAAGAGCACGGCGGCATCATCCTCAAGCAGCTCCGTAAGCTCGGCGCGTCCTGCGACTGGGATCGCACCCGCTTCACGATGGAGCCAGCCCTCAGCGAGGCCGTGATCAACACCTTCGTCTATTTTTATAAGAAGGGATGGATTTACAAGGGTGTCCGGATGGTCAACTGGGACCCTGAGGCCCTCACTGCCGTGAGCGACGATGAAGTGATCCACAAGGATACCAAGAGCCATTTCTATCATCTAAGATACTATATTTCCGACGGCGCGGGCCATCCGACCGACAAATATCTCGTCATCGCCACCACGCGTCCCGAGACGATTATGGCCGATGCCGCCATCTGCGTCAATCCCAAGGACGAGCGGCACTTCTGGCTCAAGGGCAAGAAGGTGCTCATTCCGCTGATCAACCGGGAGATTCCCGTGATCGAGGATGATTACGTCGAGATGGACTTCGGGACCGGTTGCCTCAAGGTGACCCCGGCCCACGACGTGCACGACTACGAGATCGGCCTGCGGCACAACCTCCCGGTGCTCGACATCATCGACGAGCACGGCCGCCTCAATGAGAAGGCACAGATCCTCGTAGGGGAGGACCGCTTTGTCGCCCGGAAGAAGATCGTGAAAATGCTCGAGGAAGCCGGCAATCTCGTCAAGACCGAGGAATACATTTCGCCGGTCGGCTACAGCGAGCGCACCGACGCCGTCATCGAGCCGCGCCTCTCCGCCCAGTGGTTCCTCAAGATGGACCAGTTGGCGAAGATGGCCCTGGAGACTGTCGAGAGCGGCCGGACCCGGCTGATCCCCGACAAGTATATGAATACGTACCGCCACTGGATGGAAAATGCCCACGACTGGTGCATTTCCCGTCAGCTGTGGTGGGGCCAGCGGATTCCCGCATATTATCTGCCGGACGGCTCATGCATCGTCGCACCGACCGCTGAAGAGGCCTTGAAAGAGGCCCAGGCCGCCAATCCGGCCCTGACAGCCGCCGATCTTCGCCAGGACGAAGATGTCCTCGACACCTGGTTCTCTTCCTGGCTCTGGCCCATCTCGGTCTTCGATCCCGAGATGCCCGGCCATCCGGATCATAAGCCGAACAAGGATCTCTCCTATTACTATCCCACCAACGACCTCGTGACCGGCCCGGACATCATCTTCTTCTGGGTGGCCCGGATGATTATGGCTGGGGAGGAATTTATGGGTAGGGAGCCGTTCTCCAATGTGTATTTTACCGGCATCGTGCGCGATAAGATCGGTCGCAAGATGTCCAAGACCCTCGGCAACTCGCCGGATCCGCTCGACCTGATCGCGACGTACGGCGCCGATGCCGTCCGTATCGGGATGCTTCTCTGCTCCAGTGCGGGCAACGATATCCTCTTCGATATTTCACAAATCGAACAGGGCCGTAATTTCTGTAACAAGATCTGGAATTCTTACAGACTTATAAAAGGCTGGAAGGTAGATGATTCCGCGACTCAACCGGAAGCATCGGTTAAAGCGGTGGAGTGGTTCCGCGCTCGGCTTAGCCAGGCCATAGAGACCATTGAGGACCATTACAGCAAGTTCCGCATCTCGGATGCGCTGATGACGATTTACAAGCTCTTCTGGGACGATTACTGCTCCTGGTACCTCGAGGCCATAAAGCCCGCTTATGGCGAAGCGATTGATAAAGTGACATACGATAATACATTGAGTTTCTTTGAGTCGCTGCTTAAGCTGGTCCATCCGGTAATGCCGTTTATCTCCGAGGAACTCTGGCAGGACATCGGCGAGCGGGCTGAAGGGGATACCATTATGTATGCGCCCTCGCCCAAGGCTGAGCCTTACGATCCCGCTATTCTTGTAAACTTCGCCATTGCCGAGGAATCCATCAACGGGGTCCGTTCGGTCCGTCAGCAGAAGAACATTCCGCCGAAGGAGCCGCTTGCCCTCAAGGTGAAGGGCGACTTCCCGGTCAGGCTGATTCCGGTAATCGCAAAGCTTGCCAACACTTCATCGGTCGAAGTCGTCGCCGATTTCGGCGAAGGGGGGAGCGGTGTTTCCTTCCTCGTCGGGACGCTCGAAATGTTCGTTCCGCTCGGCGGTCTTGTCAACGTCGACGAGGAAATTGCCAAGCTCGAAAAGGACCTTGCGTACCAGAAAAATTTCCTCGAAAACGTCCGCCGCAAGCTCGCAAATGAGGCGTTTACCGCCCACGCTCCGGCCGCCGTGGTGGAAAATGAGCGCAAAAAGGAGGCAGATGCCCTCTCTCGGGTCGAAAGTTTGACGTCGCAGCTTAACGCGCTGAAAAATAGCAAATAAAACAATGTTGTTATTTGTATTAACATTTTTGTTATGGTGCATTTTGAGCTAAAATTCCCCGTTCGCTACTACGAAACCGACCAAATGGGTGTGGTGCATCACTCCAATTACATCCGATATTTTGAGTGCGCGCGCAACGGGATGATGGCGGCTCTCGGACTGCCGATCGAAGTGGCCGAAAAGGAGCTGCATATTATGATTCCGATCATCAGCGTCGAGTGCCGCTTCCGGCTCCCGGCCCGGATGGGGGATACGCTCACGGTGACGGCCGATATCGAAAAAATGCCGCTTGCCAAACTCTATGTCAAGCAGACCGTCCGAAACCAGGACGGCCAGCTTTGTGCAGAAGGCCAGGTCGTACTGGGATTCATCAACAGCGAGACTTTTGCACCCGTTCCCTGTCCGCAGGCATTCCTTGATATCCTCCAAAAGGCGGACGCGTGATCTCCATCAACAACCTGACGGTATCCTTCAGCGGGAAAGACATCTTTTCCGATGTGGGATTCCATATCTCCGACGGCGAGAAAATCGGCCTCGTCGGCAAGAACGGCGCCGGTAAATCCACCCTGATGAAGGTCATCACGGGGGAGCAGCGGCCCACCTCCGGGCGGGTCGAAAAGCCGGAAGGCCTGACGATCGGCTACCTGCCCCAGATAATGGATCACCGGAAGGGGATCTCCGTCCTGGACGAGGCCATGACGGCCTTCGATCATCTTCGGGATGCGCAAGACGAGATTGACCGGATCAATCGGGAACTCGCCGACCGGACGGATTATGAATCGGCCGCTTACGCCGACCTGATTGTCCGGCTCGGGGAACTCAACGACATCCTTGCGATGGAGACCAGCGAGCCTCCGGAGGTGCGCTGCCGCAAAGTGCTTTTCGGCCTGGGCTTTCGCGACGAAGATCTCGACCGGCACACCGAGACCTTCAGTCAGGGCTGGAATATGCGCCTGGAGCTCGCGAAAATTCTCCTGCAGCGTCCCCGCCTCCTGCTTCTCGACGAGCCGACCAACCACCTCGACATCGAATCCATCGAATGGTTCGAGGAATATCTGAAAAAATTCCCCGGGGCGGTCCTTCTCGTTTCCCACGACCGAAAATTCCTCGACAACGTGACTTCCCGCACCGTGGAGATTCTCCTGGGCAAGATTCACGACTACAAGGTACCATACAGTAAATACGTAACGCTTCGTGCCGAACGGATTGCCCAGCAGACGGCTGCTTACGAGAACCAGCAGCGGATGATCGAGAAGACCGAGGATTTCATCAACCGGTTCCGCTACAAGCCCACCAAGTCCAACCAGGTCCAGTCGCGCATCAAGGCCCTGGAGAAGCTCGAACGGATCGAGATCGACGAGACCGACAATGCGGCCCTCGTGGTGAAGTTCCCGCCGGCTCCGCGCGCGGGCGACGTAGTATATAAAGGTATAGGACTGGAAGTGGGCTATCCCCAGAAGGTGGTGTTCCGCGACGCGGACATCGAGATCAAGCGGGGAGAGAAGGTGGCGCTGGTCGGACGCAACGGTGAAGGGAAAACGACGATGATGCGTGTCATTACCGGCTCGCTGGAGCCTTTTGCGGGGGAGTCCCGGCTTGGGCACAACGTGCAGGTCGGCTATTATGCCCAGAATCAGGAGGACACCCTGGATGCCCGCGAGACCGTGTACGGGACACTCGAGCGGATTGCCGTCGGCGACGTTCGTGCCCGGCTCAGGGATATCCTGGCGGCGTTTCTGTTCCGCGGAGAAGATATCGACAAGCGGGTGAGCGTGCTGAGCGGCGGGGAACGGGCGCGGCTTGCGATGGCCGGCCTGATGCTGCAGCCGTACAATCTCCTGGCGCTTGACGAGCCGACGAACCATATGGATATTCGTTCGAAGGAAATCCTCAAGCAGGCGCTGCAGCGTTATGACGGCACGCTGGTGGTGGTTTCCCACGACCGCGATTTCCTTGACGGTCTGGTCGACAAACTGTACGAATTCCGGGACGGAAGGGTATACGAGCATCTGGGCGGCGTGGCCGAATTCCTCGAGCGGCGCAAGCTCGAGAATCTGCAGGAGCTGGATCGCCGGTTCGCCTCCCCGGCTCCGAAACCTGCCAAACCCGCCCCGCCGAAACCCCGCCAGGTCCCCGTGGACAAGAAAAAGAAGAACCGTCTTGCATTTTTGGAGCGCCAGATGGCCGATTTGGAACGCAAGTTGAAGGAATTGGAGGCCGTGCTTTCCGCCCCGGGCGAGAACGACGATATAATGGAACTGACAAGTAATTATCTCAATGCCAAACGCGATCTCGACGCCTACGAGAACGAATGGCTGGAGCTACAGTAACGTCATTCCGGGCTTGACCCGGAATCTAATATTTGATATAATGAAAAAAACACTGACCCTCGCGGCCCTTTCCGCCGCCCTTCTGGCCCTTGGTGCCGCTTCTTCACAGGCCCAGACGCTGGAGCGTAACGGTGAATTCTCCTCCTTCGACGCCATCAACGTGACCGGCCCCTTCGAAGTGAATTTCGTCCCCTCCGACAAGTACACGGTGAAATTCGTGGTGGAGGCCGTCCTCGCCGACTATATCACCTATACCCAGCGCGAGAATGTCATCTATGTCTCTTACGCTGAGAAAGATGTTCCCAAAGAAGTAAAGAAAATCTTCAAGGGACGGAAGAATCCTGATCCCACGATGCAGATGACCGTCTATGCTCCGCGCCTCAGCGAGATCGTCCTCTATGAGACGTCGGTGCTCAATATGGACGCCGAGATGACGGGCGACAAGCTGGATGTGTCGCTTGCCGACAAAGCGAAGGTCGCCGCTCTCCGCGCCCGGGTTGAGAATGTCGGCATCAACCTTAAGAACAAAGCTTCCGCCACGATGAATCTCGACGTGCCGGGCAGCCTGGCCATCTGGACGGAAGGTTCCTCCAACGCCCGCGTCGTCGGTAAATTTGGCTCCGTCTCAACCGTCTCCGCCGGATCTTCCACCATTGCGGTGGAAGGGGAGTCCGAGGAAGTGGCCGTCAAGAGTGACGGCTCCTCCCAGGTGAGCGTCAAGTCCAAGACCGGCAAGGCCCGCATCGAATCCGGCAATACCTCGAAGGTCTCCCTGGAGGGTTCGGCCTCGGAACTGGAGATTCTCGGGAAGAACAATGCCGTTGCCGATGTCCGCAAGCTGGAAGTGGATGCCGTGACGCTGACGCTGAATTCTTCCACGGCCCACGTCGGAGCCAAGAAGAAACTGGTGCTCGAGCTGACCGGCGGCGCCGAGGTTTTCTATGAGGGCGACCCGGAGATGGCCGTCGTCAAGATCGTCAAATCCACCCTTGCCCCTACCGGAACCAAATGATTGTCCTGGATTCCCATTGCGATACGCCCTCCCAGCTCCTGCGGTGCCGGGTGATGGAGAGGGATAATGCGTACGGCCACGTCGATTTCCCGAAACTGAAACGGGGCGGCGTGGACGCTGCGTTTTTTGCCCTGTTCACGTCCAATGCCCTGTCCGTGCCTGAGTCGACGACCCTGGCGCTGAGGATGCTGGCTGCGACCCGCGACGTGGTTGCACGGAATTCCGCCATTGCGGCCCTGGCGACGGACCCCGCTGAAATCGCGGCCAACAAGGCGGCCGGCAAGGTATCCATTTTCCTCGGAATGGAGAATGGCTCCCCGGTCGGGACCGACCTCGCGCTCCTTCGCCTGTATTATGACCTGGGCATCCGCTATCTGACCCTGACCCACAACGGCGACAACGACATCTGCGACTCCGCGGCCGTCGCCAGGCGCTGGAATGGCCTCAGCCCTTTCGGGCGGGAAGTGGTGGCCGAGATGAATCGTCTCGGGATGATCGTCGACATCGCCCATTGCTCCGACAAGACCTTCTGGGACTGCATCGAGGCGAGCAAGGCGCCGATCGTTTCGACGCACAGTTGCTGCCGGGCGCTGGCCTCCCATCGCCGAAACTTGACCGACGATATGATTCGCGCCCTCGCGGAGAAAGGCGGCGTCATTCAGATCAATTTCTATCCGCTGTTCCTCTCCGACCGTTTCGCGGAAGAGTTGCAGCGGGACGGCATCGGAGATGCTGCGGAGGCGGCCGACAAGGCATTCCGGGCGAATCCTTCCGATCCGGAGCTGACCCGTCGCTGGCACGAGGCGCAGGATGCGCTGAAGCAGCTCTGGCGTCCGGGTGTGAAGGAAGTGGTGGATCATATAGACCACGCCGTCTCTGTCGGAGGCATCGACCACGTCGGGATCGGGACCGATTTCGACGGCATCGAAGTGCCGCCGGAAGGACTGGAGGACATCTCTATGCTGCCGAAAGTCTTTGAGGAAATGCGCCGCAGGGGCTACAGCGAGGCGGATATCGCCAAGGTGGCCGGCGGAAATTTTATCCGGGTATTCGAGGCGGTCAAAGCGACCGCTCAATCTCTTTCCTGAGTTCGTTCAGGGCCGTGGCGGCAAAGCGCTCGATGTTGCGCTTGCGGTCGTTTCGGAACTGTTTCCTGACGGTGACGGTGCCTCTTGAAGAAGCGACGCCGATCCATACCGTACCTTCCGGATTGGAGTCATCACCGCCGGGGCCGGCCAGGCCCGTGGTGGAGACGGCAAAATCGCTGCCGGTGAGTTTCCGGACTCCTTCAGCCATCTCTGCAGCCACCTCGGCGCTGACGACGCCGTGCTTGGCAATCGTTTCTGCCTTGACGCCCAGGACCTTTTCCTTGACGCTGATTGCGTATGAGGTGACGGATCCGAGGAAATAAGCAGAGGAGCCGGGAATCGTGGTCAGGAGGTGGGCAATCTCGCCGCCGGTGCAGGATTCTGCGGCGCTGACGGTCTTTCCCGCGGCCTTAAGGAGCCGCCCGACGGTCGCCTCCAGGCAGTCGTCCTGCCAGGAATAGATCAGGTCGCCGAGGAGGGGCTTGAGTTCGGAGAGATGCCGCTCGATGAGGGCTTTCTGCTCCTGCTCCGTGCCGGTCGTGGTGGAAAGGCGCAGCCGTATGCCGGTGAGCGTGTTGGGCAGGTAGGCCAGATGAATATGATCTGCCGCCAGGGCTTCCTCCCACGGGGCGATCTTTTCGGAAAGGGCGGATTCGGCGATGCCGTAGACCATCAGGCTGCGGTGCAGGATATGGCCGCTGGTAGGGAAGTGGCGACGGATATCCTCCAGAATGAGGGGAATGGCGCCAAGGGCCTCGTGGGGCACGCCTGGCGTCGCATACAGGCGCTTGCCACCCTCGAAGGAGAAGGCCATAATGGGTGCGGTGCCCAGTTCGTTGGGAATGACTTCGGCCTTGTCGGGGACGTCGGCCTGGGCGAGGTTGACGGGAAGGATGTCAAGCCCGCGGCTCCGGAGGATCCGGTGGACAATTTCCAGCTGCCGTTCATCCCGTTTGTAGCCAGCGCTGCCGGAGAGGGCCGCCAGGGCGGGTTTGGTGATGTCGTCTTTGGTGGGGCCGAGGCCGCCGGTGGTGATGACGATGTCGCTCTGCTCCAATTCTTTCCGAAGCGTCTCGACAATGTCTGCGTGGTTGTCCGAAAGGGACAGCATCCGCCGTACCCCGATCCCGTTTTCCTCCAGCGCAGCGGCGATATGCGCTGAATTGGTATCTACAATCTGTCCGATCAGGATCTCATCCCCGATGGTACATATACTGGCTTGAATCATAGCACAAAACTACAAAAAAATCTTGAATCGGCCGGTTGGTTCCGAGAATTAAGTTTGAGAAACTTCCGGTGCTTCGCACCTCCATCCCTCCCACAAGTCTGCGACTTGCGGGCCCCTCCCGTTCACGAGGCCACGGGCGGCCACGGTTTTCAAACTTAACTCTCTGCACCAACCGGCCGTGACTTCGGAAGGTTGGTGAGCCTGTCGAACCAAAAACCAGAATCCAATCACTGCAATTCGACGAATGTTCCATCGGTGTAATAGACTATAATTTTAGAGATCCCCTTCTTATTTTCAATAAGTTTTGTAGAATTATCTAAAGTGTTTAGTTCAATAGAGGGGGAGTTTTCGGGTGAATCGTCGGCCTTCGGGCCGTTATACATTCGTCCTTTGCCGGTAATGAGCCACTCAATGTTGAGATCGGGGTAGTGAAGCATCAGGCTTTCGATGAAATCATAGCCGGGTTTGTTGCGACCGGCGAGAATGTGCGAAATGCCAGCCCTCGCAACACCCAGCGTGTCTGCGAGCTGGGATTGGGAGATATTTTCGGCATTCAGGAATTGAAGAAGTCTTTTATTCATATAGCATATATTTGATAATCAAAGTATAATAAATAAATATCTAAAGTAATTATTTATATAAAATCAGCATTTTGGCCTGTATGGAATCCGGATGCTTCTGTGAAATTCGGATTTGTGTACCGGCTAATTACAAATGTAATAAATAAAATTGAATCCGGCAAATTACCAAATGTGGGAGGGGAGGGTCCTTCTAGGGATATCAGTACGGTTTACTATGCTAAAATTAAGTTTAGATAAAAGCTTATAATTCTATTGGGAATCAGCGCTTTAGTAATTGTTCCTATATGTGCAATTCCCGCTGTTTGCCGGGTATCTTTATTTATTTATGTTACTTTATTCTTGTCTTACTTTTAATAATTTGTGTAACTTACTTATATATCGCGAATTAGCCAATATAAAAATTAATTATAATTTTTGTTTATTTAGGATATAACAACTGCTTTTGTACATTTGTTAACAAATTTTCATTGTTTACAAGATTATATCGGTCGCGTTTGTCTGTGATGTTACGTTTGTTAACAAAATTATCATTAACTTCGCAGTCCAGATTGAGATGCGATTTTTATGCAAGGGATCCCTGACATCCGGATTGAAGATTACGCTTATCCCCTGACGGACGAGCGGATTGCGAAATATCCCCTCGCCGAGCGGGATGCATCCAAACTTCTCCGCTACAAGGACGGAAAAGTCGATCAGTGGATCTTCCGGGAGTTACCCACCCTGCTGCCCGACGGCAGCCTGATGGTATTCAACGAGACAAAAGTGGTCCCTGCCCGCCTTCATTTCACCCGTGAAACGGGGGCGCACATCGAAATTTTCTGCCTGGAGCCGGTCGATCCCGTCGAATACAACCTATCTTTTGCTGCCGAGGCCAGCTGCACTTGGAAGTGTGTCATCGGCAATGCAAAGCGTTGGAAGGGCGATATCCTATCCTTGTATTTGCCCGAAGAGGGCCACGGAGAGGCTGCTGCGCTGGATTTGAAGGCAGAGCTTATTTCCCGGGAGGATCGTACCGGCACGGTCCGCTTCTCCTGGCAGGGAGGGCTTCCATTCTCCCGCGTCCTCGAAATCTGCGGTACCATCCCCATTCCCCCGTACCTCAACCGCGAATCGGAGGCGATTGACAGCGAACGTTACCAGACCACCTACGCCCGCATCAGGGGCTCTGTGGCGGCTCCTACGGCCGGTTTGCACTTCACGCCGCACGTGATGGAGGAGCTCAAAGCCAAAGGAATCGACCTCGAAAAGGTTTGCCTTCACGTTGGGGCCGGAACCTTCCTGCCCGTTAAAGGGTCCAAGGTCTCTGAACATCCGATGCATCGTGAGCCTTTCGAGGTGACTATCAGTCTTTTGGAGAGGCTTATTTCAAGAAAAGGTAAAATTATAGCCGTCGGCACGACCTCCGTCCGGACCCTTGAGTCCCTGTATTACGCCGGCGTCAGTATTCTGGAAACAGGGGAGCCGCAGGACGTAGAGCAGTGGGCGCCTTACACGCGCGATTACACTTATTCGACGGAGGAGGCGCTTGGTGCCATCGTCGGTTATCTGAGACGGAAGGGCCTGGATCACCTCACTCTCGGCACGCGCATCATCATCGTGCCAGGCTTCCGCTTCCGGATCGTGGATATTCTCGTCACGAATTTTCATCAGCCCGAGAGTACGCTCATTCTGCTGGTATCGGCCTTCGTCGGCGGCGACTGGCGCACCATCTACGATTATGCCCTCTCGCACGATTTCCGCTTCCTCAGCTACGGCGACAGCTCCGTCCTCTGGCGGCACTAGTTGTCCAGATTCCTTTCCGCCTTTTTTCTCTTGAACTCCGCAATGTCGAACCGGTATCGGAGCCCTGCGGAAATGCCCCAGAACGGGTAATCGTGGATGCCGTACACGGCGGAGACGAAGGGCTGGAAATCCCGGGCATGGAAGTCGAGCCGGGCGCGGACCGTGACCGGCATATCGCCGTCCTTCTCCCAGCCGAAATACCCGGCGCACTGGGCCTCGAACCGGAAGACCCGGGTGTCGATCATCCCCATCAGACCGGCCTGTATGGCATCATTCTGCCGGCCGTTGTCGGTCTGCCAGCAGAGGAATCCGCCGCTGACGGCGCCCCGGAGTTCGCTGACGAATCCTTTGAAGTACAAGGAATTCGCAATGGTCGCATCGAAGAAGTAGCCGGCGGCGTCGTAGTAGCGTGCCTCGTTGAAACTATTCCCCGAGGCGGTCTTGAGACAGGCCCGGATGAGGATGTCGGGCCGCCATCCCTTGGCGCGCAGCACGTGGATGTCCGTGCTGATATATACGTCTCCCGAGTCGTGTCCCTTGCCGCCCAGCAGGAAATCGCCCTGCAGGCGCCGGTATGCCGCCGTTTCCGGCCCGTACTGCCACCATTCCACGATGGGCATCCAGACATTGAGGGTGGCCCTGTCGGTGAACAGCGGAAGGGAAAGCCGGAAGGACGGCCCTACGGTCAGATCTTCCCCCCAGGGCTTCCCCAGCCCCGAGAACAGGTCAGCGGAAAGTTCAGCGGAAAGGGCCAGCGATGTCCGGCCCTCCGGAATGAGCGGCACCGGAAAGGCGTTCGGCCCGAAATAGGCCGGTGCGACCTTGGAGGGGATTCCCAGGTCGGATCCTGCGATGGGCGTCTGGGCCCGGACCGTCAGGACGGCGGACAGCAGGATGACGGCCAGAAGGGATTTTCTCATTCCACGCCCAATTTTTCGCGGGAGAGGACGGGATTGGCGTAGATGCCGAGGAAGATATCCCGGAGGTCCTGCCGATTCAGGGTCGGCTCCACCTGGTCGAGCTGCTTCTCTACGTAGACGATGAAATTCTCGACCTCTTCCGGCGTGTATTTCTCGGTATACTTGAAAGTATGATGGGCCAGGTCGTAGGCGATATAATTGGTCTTCCAGAGCCGGTAGCCTTCGATGACGCGCTGGTCAACCGCGTGGCGGATGGCCTGATAGCGGTCGTTGCCTCCGCATTCGGAAGCGGCCTTGACCTCTTCCTCGGTGAGCGGCTTGCCGATATTCAGGTGAATGTGCCCCTTCTGCTGCTTGATGCCCAGCATAATGCTCTGCAGGTCCTCGTTCTCGGTCTTGACGTATTTCTGCGTGCGGGAGATGAGGATTTCCCGGGCCTTGAGGATGTCGCAGGGCTCGTATTCGTAGCTGATGCTGAGCGGGATGATGTTCAGTTCCATAAAGTTCTGCACAAAGTCTTTCGTGCCGCTCATATCGAACATCTTCAGGAGGCCCTGCTCGGTGAGATCGAGGCCGTCTTTGGTGCGGCCCTGGCGCTGGGCGATCCAGACGGAGCTGCGGCCGGAGGTGATGGCTTCCCGGATGTATTTGGAGAGGATCTGCGAGGAGAGGTACAGTTCCCGCGCGGAGATGCCGCGGATGACCTTGATCATCCGGTTGGAGCGGATGAGGTATTCGATGGTGCGGCTCTTGAGGAGGTTGTCGCCGACGCAGATTTCCGTCAGGGGGATGTTGTTGCGGTAGAGGACGACCTGGGTGATGGCCGGGTCGAGGATGATGTCGCGGTGGTTGGACATCAGGAGGAATTTGCGGTCCGTGGGAATGTTGGCGATTCCGTCGTAGGAGAAATTGTGCGCGGAGCGTTCCAGCACCCATTCCACCGCTTTGTTCATCACGAGTTTCTGGAATTCGTCGATGCTGTGCAGGTTCAGGAGAATATCCCTGAGGTAGGTTTCCGGCTGCCGCGGGAAGATGTACTTGGAGATCCACGGCACGGAAGGGTGGTGAGCCACCTTGGCGAGGGCGGCGACGGCCTCTTCGTCAGAATAAGGGGCAATGTTTTCTAATTCAGCCTGTTCCATATCGATTTAAGCGTTTTTATTGTTTCAAGTGTACGTCCAATTGGGGGAAGGGAAATGCGATGCCGCGCTCCGGTAGCCCGGTGTAGATGCTTTCGTTCATCGAGAAGAGTACGTCCCAGTAGTCTTCGGAGCGGGCCCAGCCGCGGACGATGAATTCGACCGAACTCTCTTTCATGGCCCGGAGGGCAACCATCGGATCGGCGGCCCCGGGGGTCGTGGCGTCGAGAATCCGCGGATCGGCCTTCAGGATATCCAGGATGGCTTCCCGAACGGCGGCCGCGTCGCTGCCGTAGCTGACCGTCACGGTCGTTTCCACGCGGCGGAGAGGGAGAGATGTGATGTTGTTGATATTGCCGTTGGAGAGGGCTCCGTTGGGCAGGATGACCGTCCGGTTGTCGGGCGTGACGATCTTGGTGGAGATGATGTTGATCTCGGAGACCTTGCCGATATGCCCCTGCGCCTCGATCATATCGCCGGACTTAAAGGGCTTGAATACCAGCAGCATAATTCCACCGGCAAAATTCTGCACGGTGCCGCTGAGGGCCATTCCGATGGCCATTCCGCCCGCGGCCAGCAGGGCGGCGAGGGAGGTGGTGTTGATGCCGAGGGTGCTGATCGTGAGGATGATCAGGAGAACCCAGAGGGTGACGCTCACCAGCGAGCCGACGAAGGAAATGATGACCGGCTCGGCCTTGCGGCGAACGAGGCCGCGGTTCATTGCGCGCTTGATCAGTTTGATGATCCAGCCGCCGATGAGGAAAAGGGCCAGGGCTGCGAGCACCTTCAGACCGAAATGGAGGCCGTCCTGCACGATCATATGCATCAGTTCCTGGGGCGGCGTGGAGGTGATGGTATCCATCAATTGCCGCCCGCCGGCCTTGATGGAATCCGGCTGTGACATCGTCTGGGCGGCCAGGATGGCGAGTGAGTCTTGTAGCAGCATAGTTTTTTAGAATCCAAAGAGTTGATTGACCTGGGAGATGATTTCGTCCTCGGAGAGGGCGGGGCTCAGGACCATATCGGGCATAGCCATATAATATCCGTGCGCCTTGGCCCTTTCCTCGCCGCCGCCGGTGATGTTGAGCATAATGATTTCGTCTTTGCGGACATCACCTGCCTTGACGGCCTGGTCAAGGGAGGCTACGGCCACGGCTGCGGCCGGATGGATATCGACGCCTTCCAGTGCCTGGAAGCGGCGGGACCAGAAATGGAGCTCTTCGTTGGTAACCTTGTACATATCGCCCTTGCTGTCGACCAGCGCGTCAAAGAGACCTCCGGCGAGGCTGTAGGGCGGCTTGCGGTTCGAGAGTACCTTCGCATTGATTTCGGCGACCTTCTGGCGGGATTCCTCCGGCGTGATGGGGACGAGTGCGCGGCTATGGGCCTTCCAGGAGTCGTACATCAGCGTGAACGGGGCGTTGACCGAAGGGTAGAGGCGGATTTTTTTGTCGCCAAAGCGGCCGTCCCGGATGAGGCGGAGGTTGTTCTCCCAGACGGCGATGGTACCGGTGCCGCTGCCGACGGCCTGGAAGTAGGCGTCGGGCAGCTGCCCGATGGCCTCGACGGCCGAGAGCAGGGTGGTGCCCATACCGTCGCGGCGGGCGACGTTCTTGGCGCCGCCTTCCGCCAGATAGCGGTCTGCCGTGCAGAGTTTCTCTCCGAGGGCGATGGCATCGAAATAGTCGGATCCAGCGGGCGTCGCAAGGATCTTGACACACGGGCGGAGCTTCTCCATAAACCAGAGGGCATTGACGTTGTCCTTCGGGATGCAGACGACCAGCGGAATGTTGTTGTCGGAGCACACCTGGGCGAAGGCGCGGGCGGTATTGCCGGCAGACTGGACGACCAGCACCTTGTCTGTATCCTTCGCCAGACGCGCGCAGACGCTGTAGGCCTCGGTCGCCTTGAACGATGCGGTAGAAACCTTTGCGCCCCGCTCGGGGAACCAGCCCGTGAAGGTGATATAGAGGTTCTTAAGCCCGAATTCTTTGGCCAGGGCTTCGCTCTTGTAGGTCACCGGGCCGTAAGCCCCTTTCAGCGCCCTTTTGACGGGCAGCCATTCCGCGTAGCGGTAAAGGTCGTCGCGGTCTTCCAGCGGAGAGAACTGCTCACTTTTGTAGACGGCGCGCACCAGCGAAAGCTGCGTTCCGACGGGGTCGACAAGGGTCCATCCCTCGTCTTCAAAGATGCGGCCGCTTGCCACATCCATCAACTTGTAGGAAGTAGGTTTCAGTTGTTTCATAGGTGACCTATTTGACTTTGTTATACGTCACGGTTTCGCCCTCATCCGTCGCGGAAAAACGGGAGTCGTCCAGGAAGGTAATCTGCATTTTGTCTTCCTCTTTGAGGGATTCCTTCAGCTGCTGCTTGAGGGGGCCGACAATCATCGCCTGGATCAGGGCCGGGCAGTCGCTCGCTTCGACGCTCAGGGTCGGCTTTACTTTCTTGTCCGGGGTCAGTGTCAGGGTCGAGCCTTCCAGTTTCCAGGTGCCGGAGGCGGAACCGTTGATCTTGATGGTCATATCCAGCGATGTTTCCTGGGAGGCGGCATTGAGGGTAACGGTGCAGCTCATTTTCCGGGAAAAGGCATTGTCCGAAAAAGTGATGACGTCCATTCCCGTCATCTTCATATCGGTGTTGACATTGTCGGACTGGTCGGATTCGGACTCCATGATCCGGGCCGTCCAAGTGCCGGAAAGAGACTGCGCGAAGGCACCGGTGACGGTGACAACGAGAATCGTAAGGAGGAATAAGATGCGTTTCATTCGCTTTACATTATATTATTTCATAAATCAGCCAGCCCATATAGGCGCACCAGGCGGCGACGAGGATCGCGCCCTCCCAGCGGTCGAGGCTATTTTTCTTTCCGGTGAATACGCTCAGCATCAGGAGCAGGACACTGCCCATGAGCGCACCAGCGTCCACGAGGTCGATGCTCCCGAAGGAGATGGGCTGCACGAGGGCCGAACAGCCCAGGATCAGCAGCAGGTTGAAGATGTTGGATCCGATGATGTTGCCGAGGGCAAGCTGGCCTCTTTTCTTGACGGCCGCCACGATGCAGGTCGCCAGTTCGGGAGCGGAGGTGCCGCCGGCCAGGATGGTGATGGCGATGAATTTGTCGCTGACGCCGATCATCCGTGCGATGTTGGTCGCGGAGTCGACGAAGAATTTGCCGCCGGCAATCAGGCCGGCGAGGCCGATGAGGACCAGCAGGATTGCTTTGCCGAGCTTGATTTCTTTGCCCGGTACCTCTTCCTGGGATTCGCCTTTGGCGAAGGAATACCACATATAGCCGGCAAAAAGCAGCAGAAGGATACCGGCGTCGATGCGGCTTAGGGTATTGTCGCCGAAATGCAGCAGGGTGGCCGTCATTCCGAGGCCCAGGACCAGCAGGGTTGCGAGGATGCCTATGGGAATGTCTTTCTTCCGGTTGGCCGGGGTGATGGCGATCGGCAGCAGGAGGGCGGTGATGCCCAGGATCAGCAGGGTGTTGAAGATGTTGGAACCAATGACATTGCCCACGGCCACGTCGGCATTTCCCTCAAAGGCGCCCACGAGGCTGACGACCAGTTCGGGGGCGGAGGTCCCCATCCCGACGATGGTGAGGCCGATGACGAATTCGCTGACCTTGAAGCGCCGGGCGATGCCGGAGGCGCCGTCGACGAGCCAGTCAGCTCCGAAGATAATCGCAGCGAGGCTTGCGAGCAGTATGAGGATCTGGATCAGCATTTCTTTCGGCGAAGGGCGCAGACGTTTTCGACGTGCTGCGTATGGGGGAACATATCGACCGGCTGCACGGCCGTGATTTCATAGTCCTGGCAGAGGATCGCGAGGTCGCGGGCCTGGGAGGCCGGGTTGCAGCTGACATAGACCATCCGGTCGGGGGCGGCCTCGAGGATGACCTTGGCGACGTCGGGATGGATGCCGGCCCGGGGCGGGTCGAGGATGATGACGTCGGGATGCCCGTGGGCGGCGATGAATCCGGCATTCAGCACGTCTTTCATATCGCCGGCGAAGAATTCGCAGTTGGTGATGCCGTTGCCCTGCGCATTGGCTTTCGCATCCTCAATGGCTTCGGGAACGTATTCGATGCCGATTACTTTTGCAGCCTTGCGGGATACGAATTGGGCGATGGTGCCGGTGCCGGTATAGAGGTCGTAGACGGTCTCGGTGCCGGTAAGGGCCGCGAATTCGCGCGCCACGCCGTAAAGCCGCTCCGCCTGGAGGGAGTTGGTCTGATAGAAGGATTTGGGGCCGATCCGGAAGCGGAGTCCTTCCATTTCCTCGAAGATGGCGTCCTGGCCTTTGTAGAGGATGCAATCCTGGTCGGCGATGGAGTCGTTGACCTTGCGGTTGATGACGTAGTAGAGTGAGACGATCGCCGGGAATTCTTTGACGAGGGCATCCAGCAGGGCCTCCCTGAGGGGCTTATCCTCGTAACCGAAACAGAGGATGAGCATCACGTCACCCTTCTGCGTGCTGCGCACGAATACTCCCCGGAGCCAGCCGCTGTTTTCGCGAATGTCGTAGAAGGAGGCGCCGTGCTCAATGCAGAAGCGCTTGATAAAGAGGCGAATGGCATTGCTCGGCTCTTGCTGTAGGCAGCATTGCCTGATGTCCAGTACTTTGTCGAAGAATTTGCCGACGTGGAAGCCGAGCCCGGGCCGGTCCGAATCGGGAATGGACGCGGGGTCTTCGCCCGCGAGGATCCACCGCTTGGCCGAGGCGGAAAACTCGAGTTTGTTGCGGTAGTACAGCGTCTCGGGAGAGGGGAGTGTCGGACGAATTTCTGGAACTTGCAGGTGCCCAATCCGCACCAGCTGGTCCTCGACCTGCTGGCGCTTGGCCGCGAGCTGCATCCCATAGGGGAGCGGTTGCCAACGGCATCCGCCGCAGACCCCGAAATGCGGGCAGAAGGGCTCCAGCCGCTCAGGCGAAGGCCTCACCATCCGCTCGATGCGTCCCTCCATATAGTTCTTTTTCTTGCGGAATACGTGGATATCGACGACATCCCCCGGCACGGCGAGCGGCACAAAGACAACCATCCCGTCCACGTGCGCAAGGGCATTCCCCTCCGCCGCAACGGCCTCGATCGTCACGTTCTCCAAAAGTATGTCAACCTTTTTCCGTCCCATATTCAATCTTACAAATTTAGTAAAAATTTTCAATTTTTATTCTGTCTCCCCATCATTCCAGGACTTGTCCTTCTCTGTCATTCCGGACTTGATCCGGAATCTATTCCATATTGTGGTGTTATTCACCACAGAATGAGCGAATTATTCATTTTTTCTATATATATTTGTAGAGATGCTAAAACGTCTTTTATGAAAATCATTCGCAAATGGCTGCTCCCGGCGCTTCTGCTGCTGGCGACAGCTTTCTCCCTTGAGGCGCAGAAGGGGCTGCCCGCCGCGTTTACCGGGCGGCAGGACGTGCTTCCCAACGCGCCCGTCTGGCACGGGCCGGACCTGTATGTAAATCCTTTCCCCGGCGGTCAGAACCGGGAATATGTCATCCTGCGCGACTCCACCGGCCTCGGCGGCATCTGGGATAATGAGGCCCGGGCCTGGTGTCTCCGGCCGACCCCGTGCGAGTCGATGACCTTCGCC
>JAEEGL010163845.1_pt1 | contig 19487 bp, 19 predicted proteins | sample 9134231 | NCBI WGS metagenome assembly JAEEGL01 (sample SAMN16246548, study PRJNA631951) | gut metagenome | biome: gut microbiome; feature: rumen; material: fiber-attached | host: Bos | place: Iran: Karaj | collected 2018-10
CACGGGAGATATAGAGGTTGTTCCTGACAGTCTGGATGTTCTCGGTAAATGTCGTTATAACGCTTTACCGTTCCAGATTAACAGAAGCAAGGAAGCTGATGAGAGCATCCGTCTGAAGTATAGATATCTTGATCTGCGCAATCCGGATGTAAAGAAAAATATCATAATGCGGTGCAATGTTGTTGCTGCACTGAGACAGGCTATGATAGAAAACGGCTTTTTTGAAATAACAACTCCAATTCTGACGGCTTCTTCTCCAGAGGGAGCGCGCGATTATCTTGTACCGGCGCGCAAGCATCCGGGTATGTTTTATGCTTTGCCGCAGGCACCGCAGCAATTCAAACAGCTGTTGATGACCAGCGGCTTTGACAGATATTTTCAGATAGCTCCATGTTTCAGAGACGAAGATGCGCGAGGAGACAGAAGCCCCGGAGAGTTTTATCAGCTTGATATGGAAATGGCTTTTGCGACCCAGGAGGATGTTTTTTCAGTGATGGAAAATGTTCTTCCGCCTATATTTGCAAAATACGGCACCTATAATATAGCTTCAAAGGCTCCGTTCAGAAGGATACCGTATCTGGAAGCACTGGAAACCTACGGATCTGACAAGCCTGACCTTCGAATTGATCTAACCGTTAAAGATGTGACTGCTGTATTATCTTCCTGCGGATTTGGCCCGTTCGAAGGGAAGAAAGTGAAAGCAATACCTGTATCTGATTTTAGTGGAACCAGAAAACAGATCGATAAACTCTGCGCTGATGCTGAAGTAATCAGCGGCTTCAAAGCATACTGGTTCCGTGTGGATGAAAATGGAGAAATCGTAGGCGGTATTGCCAAGTTCCTTCAGGACAGGAAAGATCAGATTATTGAAACAATGGGCTTAAAAAAGAATACTTTTGTAGCTCTCAGCGCCGGGACAAATAACGAAGCGTTAAAAACTTCAGGTGTAATGATAAAACTCCTTGGGAACCTGTGTGAAAATCATATTGATCGTGAAAAATATGAATTCTGCTGGATTGTTGATTTCCCGATGTATGAAATCGGAGAAGAAAGCGGGGAGCTCGAATTCTGTCATAATCCTTTTTCAATGCCGAACGGTGGCCTTGAAATATTGAAAAAAGCAGAAAACGGTGAATATGATCCGCTGAAAATCATGGCATATCAATATGATCTGGTTTGCAATGGCGTAGAATTGAGCTCCGGAGCAGTACGGAACCATGATCCGGAAATCATGATTCAGGCGTTCAAACTTGTCAGACTTGGTGAAGAGGACGTTAAATCCAAGTTTCCGGCAATGTATAATGCATTCTGCTATGGCGCTCCGCCGCACGCTGGAATCGCTCCCGGTGTTGACAGAATGGTGATGCTTCTTGCCGGTGAGGAATCTATCAGAGAGGTAATAGCTTTTCCGATGAATAAAAACGCCCAGGATGTAATGATGGGAGCTCCGGGGTATGTAGAAAAGAAGCAGCTGGATGAACTGCATATTACCCTGTGTGATACAGATAATAAATGAAGCGGTGAGCTAAATGGCGATGATCTGTCAGGATTGTCAAGCAGTTTCCTTTCTGATATAATTAAGTGTATGCAATTAATTACTCCCCAAGAAGGAGGAAAAGAAAATGGCAAACAAAAAGAAAAATGATATCAGCAATACTCTTCCACAAAATGTTGACAGTGATACGGAGCAGAGCAGCTCGATTACTTATGCAAATGATGTGGTAGCTATTATAGCCGGATTGGCTGCCAATGAAGTTGAAGGCATTGCAGGAATGTCAGGTCCGAACGGCAGCATTCTGAATAAAAACAGAAATATTACAAAAGGCGTAAAAGTTGAAGTCGGAACTGAAGAAGTCAGCGTTGATTTATATGTAACGGTTGAATATGGGACACCTATCCAAAGAGCGGCTCATGATGCTCAGGAAAGTGTAAAAAAAGCGATTGAATCAATGACCGGGCTCCATGTGGTTCGTGTGGACGTACATGTTCAAAGCGTCAGCTTTGAAAAAGAAATAAGTGCGTTACAAGCTGGTGCGCAAAATGCCATACTGGAGGCAGGAAATCAAGTCCAGAATAATTCTGAACCGGCTAAAGAAGAAAGCTCAGACACGTCAGAGCAATTTTTTGCTCAGCAGGAAACAGAGAGTCCTGTTGAACAGGAGTTGAGTGTTGACGCTGGAAATGAAGAGCCGGAAGAGAATAAGGAAGATAAGCCTGAAGGGATAGAATAAGAAACAATCTAAGACAGGGGAGTATTCCTCTGTCTTTCGTCTCGTTCGTCAAGAAATATCAGAAGCATACTGAGAAATGAAAACAGCTTTTCCGCAAGAGAGAATTAACGGGAGGGATAAAAATGAGGCTGAGAGTTTCCGACAGAATATTTGTTGCTATTGCCGGGATTCTTTTGATTGCAGTTTGCGCTGCATTTGTTGCACAAATGTTTTGCGGAGTTGATCTGATCAATCAGGCACAGAAGCTTTTTTCAAATGAAAAAGCAGAAGTAAAGATTATTCTGACAGCAGCTGCTGTATTGATTCTTTTGCTTGGTTTGTATTGCTTTCTGGTTCTTTTCCGTCACAGAGGAAGAAAAGATAAGTTTATTTTACAGAAGAATGATAACGGTGAGCTTGCTATCTCGGTGAAAGCGCTTGAAAACATGGTTTCCAAATGTCTTGATCAGCATGAAGAAATTAAAGTTCAAAGCATGCATCTTGAAAACCGGAAAGACGGTCTGCTTATCAGAATACGCGGCAGTGTATCCGGAGGGATCAGTATTCCGCTGACTCTTGAGGCAGTTCAAAGACAAATTAAGCAATATGTTACTGCTTGCAGTGGGGTAGAAGTCAAGAGTATTACCATGCAGATCGATGCTTCCGGAAAGGATTCGGAAAATGCCCCTTTCGCAATTGAAGCTCCTTCACCAAAACCGTTACTGAAAGAATCTAATATGACGGGGGCGCCTGTTTCTGATAAAACTGTAGAAGCTTCCACTGAAAAACAGATTCCGGGAAGCGTGGAAGAAACTGAAACAAAGGATATAAGTTCACCCAAACCTGTCAAGCAGGAAGCTTCAATCATTCAAGATATTCCTGATGATGATGATGACAGACCTCTACATCAGAGACTGTTCAGTGCTCAGACCGGTCCGTGTATCGTTCCTGTTCCTCCGGAAAACGGAACTGATATAGATCTTTCTGAAAACAAAGATGAATCTGACAATGCTCCGGAAGCGCAGAAAATGAAAACAGATGTAAAAGAAAGAGAAAAAAATGAGTCTGATTCGGGCGATCAGAAATCTTTTGAAGAATATGAAACTGTCCGGAATAGGAATGATGATTTTATTGAATCACAGTCTGCTTTTGACAGAATAATCAATAAAAATACAGCTGAGGAGGAAAAGCAGAATGATCCCGATTAAAAGGGGGACTCCCGCATTTGGAATTATTACAGGCCTTCTTTTTGTCTCTGTCGGTGTACTGTTTATGACAATAGGTTTTTGGAAAACGCTTCTGATTGCCGTGTTATTCGGATTGGGATATTTTATCGGGGCAATCAGCAACAAGGAAAAGTTTATCAAGGATACTGTTAACAGAGTCATTCCCGAAAAAAAAGACAATACAATTCAGATTCGCGATGAAATATTAAAGGAACAAGAAACAGCCCAGGAAAAAGCTAAGAAAGAGAACGGGGATTAATTCATGTCAAGAGTTACGGCAAGAGCTGCAGCTATGCAGATGATTTATGAAAAGAGCGCCGGAGGTCAGGGCGGAGAAGACACCCTGAGAATGGTATATGATGAACTCAGGCTTTCCGGCGTGAAGGGTGTAGAAAAGGTTGGTACCAATGAGCCAAATGCTGCAGACCGGGAATACATTCTGCAGGCACTGGAAGGTGTTCTTAATCATTTGGATGAGATAGATCCGATCATTGAAAAGGCCGCCAATGACTGGACGATCGAAAGGATGCCTTTGGTTGATCTGACATGCCTGAGACTTGCTGTCTGGGAAATCCTGTATAGAGATGACATTCCTGACAGCGTATCCGTTTCGGAAGCACTGGAAATGACCGAAAGATATTCAGACCCTGATGACAAACGCTTTATAAATGGCGTACTGGGAACAATAATTCGGGAAAAGAAAAGTAAACAATGAAGTCTATCGTTATCGGTTTTGATACCAGTAATTACCGGACATCTTCTGCTGCTGTTACTGTAGAAGGGGAAATTCTGATGAATTCCCGCTTGCTCCTTCCGGTTGAAACGGGGGAGCGGGGCTTGCGTCAGAGTGAAGCGGTGTTTGCTCATCTGAAGCAAATGAGGAAGGTTGTTGAACCGCTGCGTTCCGCTGTTAAAAACGGCAGGGTTGTTGCTGTGTGTGTAAGTACAAAACCCAGAAACAGCGAAGAATCATATATGCCCGTATTTCAGGTTGGGGATGCCATCGGACGCAGCCTGGCTGCGGCGATGGATGTCCCTTGCTTTTTCTCTGATCATCAGTGGGGACATATACGTGCTGCACAACACGGAACAAATCTGGAAAACAAGAAAGATTTTCTGGCTTTTCATTTATCAGGAGGAACAACCGATCTCCTATCAGTACAGGGAGAAACACTGACAGAGCTTGGGAAAAGCCTTGATTTGCATGCCGGGCAACTTGTAGACAGGATCGGGGTTGAAATGGGATTGCCGTTCCCTGCAGGGGAAGAAATGGAAAAGTTGGCAGTCAACGGGCAATGTACAGGCATTTTGGGGTGCAGCATGACTGACGATGATCTGAACTGCCATTTCAGCGGTGCTGAAACAAGAGCAATCCGACTGTTAAGAAATAAAAGCATTAGAAAAGAAGATTTAGCTCTTGAGATATACGATCTTCTTGCAAGAACAGTCAATCGCATGCTGAAGGCCGGAATGCGCGAAACCGGATTGAAAGACGCTTTGATCGCGGGAGGTATCGCATCATCCGAATTATTCAGGGAAATGTTGTTATCAAGATGCTGCGCGTCAAGTCCTGCTATGAACCTTTTTTTCGGAGCCCCGGAATACAGCGGGGATAATGCGGTTGGAATTGCCCTGATAGGTGCAGACAGATTTAAAAAGACGAAAAATATTTCACTGCGGGAACAAGAGTCCCGGGAATACGGAGGAACAAATGACAGCACAGATTCTTGATGGAAAGCTTATGTCAGAAAAGTTAAGAGAAAACATTTCACATCGCGTTGAATTGCTAAGGGAAAAAGGTTTGATTCCCGGGTTGGCTGTTATTCTTGTAGGAAATGATCCGGCAAGTGAAATATATGTACGGAACAAGGGTAACGGGTGCCGTGAAACAGGTATGTATAGTGAAACAATTAAACTGGAAGCAGAAACATCTCAGGAAAAACTTGAAAATGAGATCGAACGGCTGAACAAAGATGACAGGATACACGGGATCCTTGTTCAGCTGCCGCTTCCCAAGCATCTGGACGAGAATGCCGCCCTTGCAAAAATATTGCCCGAAAAAGACGTAGATGGCTTTCATTTGCTTAATGCGGGGCATATGATGACCGGTACTGATGGCGTTATTGCATGTACACCGAAAGGCGCGCTTCATATGATAAAGAGCACCGGTATAGATCTGAACGGAAAGGAAGCAGTTGTTATAGGAAGAAGCAATATTGTCGGAAAGCCTATGGCTATGCTGTTGCTGCGTGAGAACTGCACAGTGACGATTTGTCACAGTAAGACAAAAGAACTTGCAGAACATACAAAGAGAGCCGATATTCTGGTTGCTGCAGTCGGGAAAGCTGGTTTCGTAACTGCAGAAATGGTAAAACCGGGCGCTATTGTGATTGATGTGGGCATTAATCGTGTTAATGGAAAAGTCAGAGGCGATGTTGACTTTGAAAGTGTGAAAGACATTGCGGGATGGATTACACCAGTTCCGGGCGGTGTCGGGAAAATGACAATTACAATGCTGCTTGAGAATACTCTGGAGGCTGCGGAAAGGAAAGCTGCCAGTGTATAATCCTGAAGAAATGACCGTTACCGAATTGAACATGATGATATCTGCAGCAATTAAATCAGATCCACGGACAAGAAGTGTTCAGGTAATTGGTGAAGTGAGCGGGTTCCGGCATCATATAGCAACTGGTCACTGGTTCTTCTCACTGAAGGATGCAGACTCTGCGATACCATGCGTCATGTATCGCCAGAATGCTACACGAACTTCCATTCACCCAAAAGACGGAGATTTTTTATGTGTTAATGGCTATGTGGACATGTATGCGCGAGATGGACGGGTTCAGCTTTATGTAACCGCCATCAGGCCGAAAGGAATCGGAAACCTGTTTGAACAGTTTGAACTGTTGAAGAAAAAGCTTTCTCTTGAGGGACTGTTTGATCTTTCCAGAAAAAGAATGCTGCCTATGGTTCCACGTAAAGTTGCGGTCGTTACCTCAGAGAGTGGGGCCGCATTGCATGACATTCTGAATGTTTCAGGGAAGAGATATCCAGGAATTCCTCTTGTGATTGTCCCAACCGGTGTTCAGGGAATAGCAGCAGCTGCCGAACTGGCGGAAGCGATTAACAAAGCAGGCAAGATTCCTGATGTTGATGTTTTAATTGTTGCCAGGGGTGGAGGTTCTCCTGAAGACCTTTGGTGTTTTAACACGGAAGTGGTGGCCAGAGCAGTGGCAAACTGTCCTGTTCCTGTTGTTTCAGGCGTCGGTCATGAAACAGATACTACTATATGTGATTATGCTGCTGATGTAAGAGCAAGTACTCCGAGCAATGCTGCAGAAATCGTAATTCCAGACAGAAATGAAATGCTGGGCAGGATTTCGCTTCTTTACAATGAATTATGCCGTAACATGACAGAAAAGATTCATATTTTACTCCTTCAGGTACAGAATACATCGCGAAAAATGATGCTTCTGTCTCCGGAAAAAAAGATAACAAGTCTTTCAGAAAAGGTTTTTGAGTGTCGCAGGAGAATGTCCTGGGAATTGCAACGAATAACGGAAAGGAAGGAAAATGAAATTAATAATCTTCGAGACAGGATAGGAAGACTGGCAGATAGACTAATCGAAGAAAAAGAGATGGAATTACAGCATCTGAACAGACACCTGAAAGCTGTTTCTCCGTTTGCTGTACTGGAGAGAGGATATGCTTTAATATACAATAATGAAAATGGTAAACTGATTACTCGGGCTGAGAAAGCGGAAGAATATAATGATATGACAGTCCGTTTCTATGATGGAACGGTTCTGGTTCACAGAAAGGAACAGAATAAACATCATGAGTGATGGAGAAATGACTTTTGAACAGAAACTGGAGAAAGTAAAAGCACTGGCGGACGCTATTGAAAGCGGTACGATGCCGCTTGAAGAAGCCGTAAAAAGCTATGAAATCGGGATAAACACTTTGAGCCGACTGGAAAAAGAACTGAATGAAATGAAAAGAAAAATAACAGTGATTCGTGATGCAACGGATTCAGGCTATAAAGAAGAATCATTCGGAGAAGGAAATAATGAGAACGTATGATGAATACAGATTGCTGACAGAGCGATCTCTCGTTAAAACATTGAAATCGTGTGGAGATATTCCTGAAAAACTGTATTCTGCCATGGAATACAGTCTTATGGCCGGCGGGAAACGGCTTCGCCCTGTACTTCTGCTCGCGGCAGCTGATATGGCAGGGAAGAATCCTGAAGAAGCTGTGCCGTATGCCTGTGCTTTGGAAATGATACATACTTACAGTTTGATTCATGACGATCTTCCGGGGATGGATAATGATGATCTGAGACGTGGAAAGCCGACAAATCACAAAGTTTTCGGAGAAGGAATTGCAATCTTAGCCGGTGACGGATTGCTTTCCGCTGCAATGGAAGTCATGTTGAAAAGTGCTGCTGATTCGAAGAGCTATTACGGAATACAAGCAGCAGAAGCCATTGCAAGACATGCTGGAGTAACAGGAATGATTGCAGGGCAGACAGCGGATATTACGCTTGAGGGTTCTATACCGGAACAAAACAGCGTGCGTTATATCCATACTCATAAAACGTCAGATTTGCTTCAGGCGCCAATGGAAGCCGGCCTGCTGCTTGCAGGATGCCGGCCTGAAACAGTCGATAAGGGCAGTATGTACGGTTTTCATCTCGGACTTGCATTCCAGATTGTTGATGATATTTTGGATATTACAGGAGATTCATCTGTGCTCGGAAAAAACACAGGTTCGGATACGGTGATGAAAAAAATGACCTGGGTTGCCGTAAACGGAATGGAAGCTGCAAAAGAAGACGCCGGAAGAGAAATTGAAGAGGCTATCCATTCATTAAAAGATATCGGATATGAGCATTCTTTCTTTGATAATCTTGCCCGGGATACGCTGATGCGGGTAAAATAATATTTTGGAGGGATAAAACTATGGCCATGGATCATTTTCTGGAAGAAGTTGTTGTTAAACATAATAATACGTTCAACAGAATAGTTTATTATCTCAGCTGGGTGGTACTTGTTCTTTCTGCTTTGACTGCCATGTGGGGACTGAATATTTTTCTTGCGTCCATTACAACGGGCTTTGATCCCATAAGTCTCGTTTTCACTATTGTAAGCGGCGGAATTGCTGTGTATACTTTTCTTTTTCATGATAAACTGTTGACGGAATATGAATATACTTTTACAAATGGCGCTCTTGACTTTGCGGAAGTATATAACAATAAAAAGAGAAAGAGTCTCGGAAGCCTGAATGTCCGTACAGTCGATGCTTTCGGGAAAGTGGCATCAGGATCTTTTCAGCGTTATCTAAATATGCAGAACGTAAAGAGAATGAACTGGTTTCTGAACAGAGATGCCGAGCTTTATTATTTCTTCTTCTCAAAAGACGGAAATAAGAAAATGATTATTTGTGAGCCCAGTGAAGAAATGGTCAGTTATATTAAACAGTATCTTCCACGAGGGATCTATCAGGAAAACTAAAAGAGTGGACATGCAAGAGACACAGATCACTTTTGCAGGAGGAAACAGCGTTGAGAGAGCTTCTTCTGGTGCGTTACGGCGAAATATTTTTAAAAGGGCTGAACAGGCCATATTTTATCAGGGCACTGGTTCATAAAATCCGTTATGCGGTCCGCGAGCTTGGAGGACAGGTGTGGGTACACGACGGACGCATTTTTGTTTACGGTTTCAATGATGTTGAAACATGTATTGAAAAGGTAACAAAAGTTTTCGGCGTACACAGCGTTTGTCCTGCAGTTGAAATGCCGAAAAATGATTTTGATCAGATTTGCAATCAGGCTATTTTAATGACAGAAGGTTTGAAAGGAACATTCAAAGTTTCAGCACGGAGAAGTGATAAACTGTATCCTATGGATTCTCCGGCAATCAATGAAGAGTTGGGTTACAGGATTTTGAATGCCAATCATAATCTGAAGGTTGATGTTCATAATCCGGATCATGTTATCAATGTGGAAATCCGTGATCAGGCATATCTATATGTTAAAATCATTCCGGCTGTCGGAGGCATGCCTGTCGGGACAAATGGCAGGGCGACACTGCTCCTTTCCGGCGGTATTGACAGTCCGGTGGCAGGATGGATGATAGCCAAACGTGGAGTTCAGATAAATGCGGTACATTTCCACAGTTTTCCGTACACTTCAGAGCAGGCGAAGGAAAAAGTACTGGACCTGGCAAGAAAACTGAGTTACAGCTGTTGCGGAATAAAAGTTCATATCGTTCCATTTACTGATATTCAGCTTCAGATCAGGGATAAATGCCCCGAAGAATACACAACGCTAATCATGCGAAGATTTATGATGAGAATAGCGGAGAGAATAGCAAAAGGTGTGGAAAGCGGGGCATTGATTACAGGGGAAAGCATCGGGCAGGTTGCAAGCCAGACAATGGAGGCCCTCGGAACGACTGACTGTGTTGTCAGTATGCCTGTTTTCAGGCCACTTATCGGGTTTGATAAAAGCGAAATAATAGAAATTGCCAGGAAAATAGATACACTTGATCTTTCCAGTCTCCCATATGAGGATTGCTGCACGATTTTTACTCCGAAGCATCCCGCAACGAAGCCCAAAATGGAGAAGATTCTGCAGGGAGAATCCCAGTTGGCTGTTGAGAAACTGATTAACGAGGCTCTGGAGAAAACCGAAACAGTAGAAGTGTGAAAAGGTTAACAGAGACTTGCCAAAGAATTGTTGCTATGATAATATTTCATCGGGACATATATTGACCGACCGGGCGAATATTGTCCCGGATGAACGAATGCAGCAGGAGGAGCGGCATGGAACAGGATATCATTTCACTGATTCGTAAGCTTGCTCCGGATCTTACAGATGAGATTGCACGTCGTGCATTGATACTTGAAAGGATCGGAACTCTACAGCCGGTAGGAAGAAGACAACTGGCGTATAAACTTAATTTACCCGAAAGAGAGATCAGAAATACAGCGTTTATTTTAAAAGATCTCGGTTATATCGATCTCAATGCGTCGGGAATGACTCTTACAGACCGGGCAGATGACATTCTTGAGCAGGCAAGAGCTTTTTCCAAGGCCCTGAGTGGACTGACCGATATGGAAAACACTTTGAGCAGCCGCCTTGGAGTGGAGCATGTACTTATTGCTCCGGGCGATTCTGATATTGACCTTCAGGCGTTAAATGATATCGGAAGAATTTGCGCGGTAAGGCTTCGTACCATGCTTCAGAGCGGCAACACACTTGCAGTTACCGGAGGCAGGACCATTTCAGCTGTCGCTAAAAGCATTCAGCCGCAGACACCTTTGAATATAATGGTTGTGCCTGCCCGCGGTGGTCTCGGAAGATCCGTGGAGCTTCAGGCAAATACTATGGCTTCTGAAATTGCCAATCGATTTGGCGGCCATTACAGACTGATTCATCTTCCTGATCATGTTGATAATGCTGCTATGCAGGAAATGCTGAAAGAACCTGAAGTGAGTGAAGCAATGGAACTTCTGCAACGCGCTGACCTTATCCTGCATGGAATCGGAAAAGCCGAAGAGACAATGAAGGAACGAAAGCTGGGCAGAAAAGAGCAGGCAATGCTGAATGAACACGAAGCGAAAGGTGAGTGTTTCGGAGCATATTTTAACATTAAAGGGAAATGTTTGCTTAAATCCTCCAGCGTCGGGGTGGATCTTGGAAAACTAAGTCCGACATGCAGAATGATTGCGGCTGCCGGAGGATCATCAAAAGCAGAAGCAATCATATCTGTTTTGAGACACTATCCGCATCAGCTCCTTGTTACGGATGAAGGAGCAGCGAGACAGATTTTGAATCTGACAGAATAACAGATTGCTCTCCCGGAAACGGGATTTATGCAATAGATTTAAAATGTAAAGGGGAGTATACTTATGGCAAAAAAAACGATCGAGGATATCCAGGTAAGCGGTAAAAAGGTTCTTGTTCGCTGTGACTTTAATGTTCCGCTTGATGAGAACAAAAACATTACCGACGAAAACCGTATTCAGGGCGCTCTTCCTACTATTAAGTACCTGATTAAAAATGGAGCAAGGGTTATTCTCTGCTCTCACCTTGGGCGGCCGAAGGGTGAATTCAATATGAAATACTCCCTTGCACCCGTAGCTAAAAGACTGACTGAACTTCTCGGCCAGGAAGTTAAACTTGCAAAGGATGTAATCGGCCCGGATGCAAAAGAACTTGCTTCTTCCATGAAGGATGGGGATGTAATTCTTCTGGAGAATGTCCGCTTTCATAAAGAAGAAGAAAAGAACGACCCCGAATTTGCCAAAGAACTGGCTTCGCTTGCAGAAGTCTATGTCAACGATGCTTTCGGAACAGCCCATCGTGCCCATGCTTCCACTGAGGGTGTAAGCCATTATCTCAGTCCTTCTGTTGCGGGGTATCTGATTGGAAAAGAACTGAGCGTGATGGGCGGTGCCCTTGAAAACGCGAAGCGCCCCTTTGTTGCTATTCTCGGAGGAGCAAAAGTAGCTGATAAGATCAGTGTGATTGAAAACCTGATTGAGAAGGTTGATACACTGATTATCGGCGGCGGCATGGCATATACATTCCTGAAGGCTAAGGGATACGGTGTCGGAAAAAGCCTGCTTGATGAATCAAGAATTGATTATTGCAAGGATATGATGGGAAAAGCCGAAAAGAAGGGCGTCAAACTTCTTCTGCCTGTTGATACCGTGTGTGTGGCAAACTTCCCGAATCCGATCGATGCGCCTGTGGACACGGTTACCGTAGAAGCTGATCATATTCCGGATGAAATGGAAGGCTGCGATATCGGACCCAAGACGAGTGCGCTGTTTGCAGAAGCTGTGAAGAATGCTAAAACAGTTATTTGGAATGGCCCGATGGGAGTTTTTGAAAATCCGACTCTGGCAAAAGGCACTTTAGCAATCGCGCAGGCACTTGCCGACAGTGACGCCATCACTATTATCGGTGGCGGAGACAGCGCCGCAGCGATTACCCAGATGGGATTTGCTGATAAGGTAACTCATGTGTCCACCGGCGGCGGAGCCAGCATGGAATTCCTTGAAGGAAAGGTTCTTCCCGGAGTTGCCTGCCTGGATGAAAAGTGAAAAGGGGATTATAAAAGATGCGTAAACCAATTATTGCCGGGAACTGGAAAATGAACAAAACGCCCGAAGAAGCAAAGGCTCTCGTAACGGAACTGAAGCCTCTTGTCAAAGATGCTGACTGTGATGTGGTTGTATGTGTTCCTGCCGTTGATTTTGCGGCTGTCAAGGATGCAGCAGCAGGAAGCAATATTCATCTTGGCGCACAAAATGTTCATTTCGCTGCCAGCGGAGCGTATACGGGCGAGCTGAGTGCTGATATGCTGAAAGCATGCGGCGTTGAATATGTGATTATCGGGCATAGCGAAAGAAGGCAGTATTTCGGTGAAACCGATAAAACAGTCAACAAGCGCGTACTCACAGCTGTAAGCGCCGGTCTGAAAGTCATCATCTGTGTTGGTGAAAACAAGGAAGAGCGGGAAGCCGGTTATACGGATGCGCTGGTTGAGTATCAAACGCTGATTGCTCTGAACGGCCTTACAGGGGAACAGGTCGCGGGAACGGTTATCGCCTATGAACCCGTCTGGGCAATCGGAACGGGGCTGACAGCAACCGATGAACAAGCGAATGAAACAATTGGCGTGATCAGAAAGGCAGTCGCCAGGAAGTACGGGAAAGAAATTGGAGATAAAATCCGTATTCAATATGGTGGCAGCATGAATCCGAAGAATGTAAAGGGCCTGATGGCACAAAGCGAGATTGATGGTGGACTGATCGGCGGTGCCAGTCTGAAGGCTCCCGACTTCAGTCTGGTTGTCAATTACAATAAATAATTCCGATTATCGGATATTATTGCTGAGACAGGGAATAAATTCCCTGTCTCTTTGCTTTTTTTCTTTATCGGGAGAATGTGCAAATAAATGTTACAAACACATTAAATTCTTCTGTATAGATCGGCAAACCATTGCAACTTGCATATAAGAAGCATAGAATATAAAATGGTATGAGTTGGACAAATCTTCATGCCGAAGGAGAATAAACGGATGAAAAAACTTCAGTTTACCGAAACCGTTCTTCGTGACGCGAACCAGTCCCTGATGGCTACACGACTGCCGTATGCTGATTACGAGGAGATTCTTCCCGTGATGGACAAAGCAGGGTATTATTCTGTAGAGTGCTGGGGTGGTGCTACTTTTGACAGCTGCCTGAGGTATCTGAATGAGGATCCCTGGGAGCGTCTTCGGAAAATCCGCAAAAACATGCCTAACACAAGGCTGCAGATGCTGCTTCGCGGTCAGAATCTGCTCGGATACAAGCATTATCATGACGATGTTGTTGAAAAGTTTGTTGAATTAAGCATTAAAAACGGAATCGATATTATCCGGATTTTTGATGCTCTTAATGATTTCAGGAATCTTGGAACCGCTCTTGATGCAACGAAAAAATATGCTACTGCGAAGACCGTTGCATCCGGGTGTATCAGTTATACGCAAAGCCCGGTACACACAGTTGAGAAATACGTTGAGATGTGCAGGGAACTCGTAAAGATGGGTTTTGATACATTGTGCCTGAAAGACATGGCCGGTACTATGAGCCCGTATGAAGCTGAACACCTGATCAAAGGAATCAAAGATGCGGTAGGTGATGTTCCGGTTATTCTGCATACTCATTGTACTACGGGTATGGCTTATATGACACTGACAAAAGCAATTGAAAGCGGCGTGGATGTTATTGATACGGCAACAAGCTGTTTTTCAAACGGTACAAGTCAGGCAGCTACGGAGACGCTTTTCTATGCATGCCAGCAGTACGGTATTGAAACAAATCTGAACGAAAAAATCATTAATCAGGTAAATGACTTTTTCAAACCTGTGAAGCAAAAATATGTGGATAGCGGATTAATCAATCCAAAGTCCATGGCAACAGATTCTCAGGCATTGGTTTATAAGGTTCCCGGCGGCATGCTGAGCAACATGATTGCCAATCTGAAGGATATGAATGCCATGGATCGGTTTGATGAGGCGCTGGTTGAAATTCCGGCCGTGCGAAAGGATCTTGGCTATCCTCCTCTTGTGACTCCGCTGAGTCAGATGGTAGGAAATCAGGCTGTAACCAACGTTCTGGTAGGAGAACGTTATAAGAATATATCGAACGAAGTGAAGAATTATTTCCGTGGAGAATACGGCATTTCTCCTGCTCCTGTGAATAAGGAACTGGAAGAAAAGATTCTCGGAGAAGGCGGAAAACCTGCGGACTGCCGCATTGAAGACAGCAAAAGAACGGGTGAGGATTTCCGAAATGCAAAGGAATCCTTGGGAGATCTGGCTGAAAGTGATGAAGATATTATGAGCTATATCTGTTTTCCGAAACAAGCTGAAGATTTCCTCAAGACGCGCAAACAAAACCGCGAAAAAGTCGTCAAATATACCATAGAAGAGGTGTAAGGAGGAAACGCGAATGACAATCGCTCTGGCTGAAGAGACTGTCAATCAGATAGCGGATACAGTATCTGACAGTCGATTAAGGCTCGGAATCGGTGAAAACTTTCTTGATGCCTTACTGGGATATCTTGTAGTTTTTATCGGCTTGACCCTGCTGATGGTTGTTGTGATCCTTGTTGGGAAATTCTTTACTGCGAAAAAAGGACCCGATGATATAAAAAATACGGCAACGACTCCAACGGCTGAAATCCCTGAGAAGCAGGCAACGCTTGCTCCGGGAAGTGCCGGAGAAATAAAGATTTATGATACAGACCCCCGTGATGCTGCCATGATTATGGCTATTGTCGCCGATAAACTGGGTAAACCACTGAATGAGCTTCGTTTCAGATCCATCAAGGAGGTTAAGCAAAATGAAGTATAAAGTGACGTTGAAGAATAAAACCTATGAGGTTGAAGTGGACCAGGGTGAAGCCATGATTCTGGATGAATACGAAGCTTTTGTACCTGCGCCTGCGCCTGCTGCTGTTGCTGCCGCTGTCCCCGCTCCTGTTCCTGCCGCGGCTCCGGCAGCTGCGCCTGCGGCTGTAGCCGGTGAAAAGGTTAATTCTCCAATGCCCGGTACAATTGTCAAGATGAATGTTAAAGCAGGCCAGGCCGTAAAGAGCGGCGAAGTAATAGCTGTTCTTGAAGCCATGAAAATGGAGAATGAGATCATGGCTCCGCATGACGCTACTGTCGTACAAATCCTTGCTGATGTGGGAACAAAAGTTGACACCGGCACGCCTATCATTGTTTTAGGATAAGGGAGGAAAACAGAAATGTTACAATCCCTTGGAAAACTGGTTACAGAATCCGGGTTTGCCGGCTTTTTCAGCAACCCCGACGGGTGGAGAAATCTGGCGATGATCCTCATCGCATGCGTTCTGCTATATCTCGGCATAAAAAAACAATATGAGCCTTTGCTGATGGTCGGAATCGCGATGGGGTGCCTGCTTGCAAATGTCTCATCTGTCTTTATGACTTCAAACGGTCAGCTTCCGGATGCATTATATCATCAGAGCCTGTGGGACCGATTTTTGAATACAGGCGCCTTCACAGGACCTGAGTTTAAAGAATACTATCATAATTATGGAGCTATTCTGGCTGAAGGCGGACTGATCGATATCCTTTATATCGGCGTAAAAGCCGGTATATATCCTTGTCTGATATTTATCGGCATCGGTGCAATGACCGACTTCGGGCCGCTGATTTCAAATCCTAAAAGTCTGCTTCTTGGCGCAGCAGCTCAATTTGGAGTCTTTTTCGCATTCTTCGGTGCCAATTTCCTCGGATTTGATGCACAGCAATCAGCATCCATCGGAATTATCGGTGGTGCTGACGGCCCCACAGCTATCCTGACCACAACAAAGCTTGCACCTGAACTACTCGGTCCGATTGCTGTTGCCGCATATAGTTATATGGCTCTGATCCCGATGATCCAGCCTCGTATCATGCGGGCACTGACCACCGAAAAAGAGCGTTCCGTCAAGATGACTCAGCTTCGTGAAGTGACAAAGACAGAGAAAATTATTTTCCCGATCGTAGTAATCATTTTTGTCGTTTTGCTGCTTCCGTCCACAGCACCGCTGATCGGTTGCCTGATGTTTGGCAATTTGCTCAAGGAGACAGGGGTCACCGAACGTCTGAGCGATGTTGCTCAAAATGCTCTGATGAATATTGTTACCCTGTTCCTGGGAATCAGTGTAGGTGCCACTATGGTCGGATCCCGTTTCCTGACTTTGGATACTTTGAAAATTGTTGTTCTGGGCCTGATTGCGTTTTCCTTCAGCACCATCGGAGGGCTTCTCGTCGGTAAACTGATGTATAAGCTGAGCGGAGGTAAAATCAATCCCCTTATCGGTTCTGCAGGAGTATCTGCCGTTCCGATGGCTGCCCGTGTTTCTCAACGTGAAGGACAGAAAGCCAATCCCTCCAATTTCCTGCTTATGCACGCGATGGGACCAAATGTTGCCGGTGTTATCGGCTCGGCTATAGCAGCTGGATTTCTGATCAGTGTATTCGGATAATCTTTGCTGAATACATCTGTCGGGAATAAACTGCTTGCTGTTTTCGGAAGCCGGAGCCAACTTTTTATTGTTGTCCTTTTCCCAAAAGGGGAATATAATAAATATCGCGGTTCAGCCCTTCGGGGAAATGTACTGGCTGCGAGGAAAGAGGTAAAAGATGTCTAATCTGGATCTGACCAAATACGGTATCGAGAATGTAACCGAGATCGTACACAACCCTTCCTATGAAATCCTCTTCGAGGAAGAGAACAAGCCCGGCCTGGAAGGCTATGAAAAGGGACAGCTCACCGAACTGGATGCTATGAATGTTATGACCGGCATCTATACCGGACGCAGCCCCAAAGATAAGTATATCGTCATGGACGAAAATTCAAAAGACACCGTATGGTGGACGTCAGATGGTTATAAAAATGATAACCATCCGCTCAGCCAGGAAAACTGGGTAGAACTGAAGAAGCTCGCTCAGAAGCAGTTGTCCGGCAAGCGACTCTTTGTTGTAGATGCTTTCTGTGGTGCAAATAAGGATACGCGCATGGCAGTACGGTTCATCATGGAAGTGGCATGGCAGGCACATTTTGTTACCAACATGTTTATCCGGCCGTCCGCAGATGAACTGGCAAATTTCACTCCTGATTTCATCGTATATGCTGCTTCCAAGGCCAAGGTAGATAATTACAAAACCATGGGCCTGAATTCTGAAACAGCAGTAGCATTCAATATCACCAGCAGGGAACAGGTAATTCTGAATACCTGGTATGGCGGAGAGATGAAAAAAGGCATGTTCTCCATGATGAATTATTACCTGCCTCTGAAGGGAATTGCTGCAATGCATTGTTCCGCGAATACGGATATGAATGGTGAGAATACAGCAATATTCTTTGGCCTGAGCGGAACGGGCAAAACGACTCTTTCTACAGATCCCAAACGGCTTCTGATCGGTGATGATGAACACGGCTGGGATGACAATGGCGTATTCAATTTTGAAGGCGGATGCTATGCGAAAGTTATTAATCTTGATAAAGACTCCGAACCGGATATCTACAATGCGATCTGCCGTGATGCGCTGCTGGAAAATGTTACCGTGGATGAAAATGGGAAAATTGATTTTGCAGATAAGAGCGTAACCGAAAATACACGTGTTTCTTATCCAATCAACCATATCGAAAAGATTGTCAAGCCTATTTCGCATGGCCCGGCTGCAAAGAACGTTATATTCCTTTCCGCTGATGCCTTTGGCGTTCTTCCTCCTGTTTCGGTCCTCACGCCCGAACAGACGAAGTATTACTTCCTGAGTGGATTTACAGCAAAACTGGCGGGTACTGAACGCGGTATTACAGAACCCACCCCCACATTCTCTGCCTGCTTTGGTCAGGCATTCCTTGAGCTTCATCCGACAAAATACGCAGAAGAACTGGTCAAACGTATGGAAATGAGCGGGGCGAAAGCCTATCTGGTCAACACAGGTTGGAATGGAACCGGAAAACGTATTTCCATTAAGGATACCCGTGGTATTATCGATGCGATCCTTAACGGAGATATTCTGAATGCGCCTACCAAAACGATTCCTTTCTTCAATTTTGAAGTACCGACAAAACTGAACGGTGTGGATACAGGAATCCTTGATCCGCGAGATACATATGCGGATAAGAGCCAGTGGGAAGAAAAAGCCAGAAATTTGGCCGGACGCTTTATCAAGAACTTTGTGAAGTATGAAGGGAATGAAGCCGGAAAGGCTTTAGTTTCTGCTGGTCCGCAGCTGTAATATTTCATCAGAAAAAGGAGCCCGCTTCCATGGAAGTAGAAGCGGGCTTTTTTTATCGTGAAATATATATTTAGAGTGTAGCAGCCATGACCGCTTTAATCGTATGCATACGGTTTTCTGCTTCTTCAAATACAAGAGAAGACGGGCTTTCGAATACTTCATCTGTAACTTCCATGCAGGGAATACCATATTTTTCGAATGTTTTCTTTCCAATGGATGTATTTAAATCATGAAAAGCCGGAAGACAATGCATAAAAACACATTGTGAACCGGCGGATTCCATTAATTCAGAAGTAACACGGTACGGTGAAAGATCATGGATTCTTTCTTCCCAAACAGAATCCTTTTCTCCCATTGATACCCATACATCTGTATAAATCACGTGTGCGCCTGAGACTGCTTTTCTGATATCAGTTTCAAATTCGAGAACTGCTCCTGTTTCTTTTGCAATTTCCATGCATGTTTTACGCAGATCTATGTCCGGCTGATACTTGACCGGGGAGCATGCGACAAAATGCATTCCCATTTTAGCACAACCGACCATAAGCGAGTTTCCCATATTATAGCGTGCATCTCCGCAATAAACGAGTTTGATGTTTTTCAGTGAACCAAAGTGCTCCTGTATGGTCAGAAAGTCAGCCAGAATCTGAGTCGGATGAAACTCGTTTGTAAGGCCGTTCCAAACGGGGACTCCTGAATACTTATACAGATCCTCTACAATTTCCTG
>JAEEGL010924592.1_pt1 | contig 19486 bp, 37 predicted proteins | sample 9134231 | NCBI WGS metagenome assembly JAEEGL01 (sample SAMN16246548, study PRJNA631951) | gut metagenome | biome: gut microbiome; feature: rumen; material: fiber-attached | host: Bos | place: Iran: Karaj | collected 2018-10
CGTAAGCAAGAAGTAGCTGAAAGGGTAATTGGTAAATTGCTTGATGTTCTCGAACAGGAGGACCTGCTCAAGAATATCGAACCAACTGATTATGAAGAAATTGTAGCAGGACCAGTGCAGAACATTATTGACGCTGTTTACAAGGAACCTGTTAAGCGACCGTTCACACCTGCTGACTGCCCTATTCAGGCTGGTATGATTATATATTCACCAGAAACAAATGCAGATTATGTTGTTACAGGCCGCTACTTAAGTGGTGAATCACCTGACCATGCTATACTTCTTACAAGTGCACGTACTTATACAGGTAACGAACTTATGAATAGTAACATTGAGTATTATCCAAAAAATGATGATACATCAGTAAGCTATCCTGCATGGCACGATGTATCAGAGGAGGACTAAAAATGGAGTTTGATAAAAGCAAAGTTTATACTACAGTGAACGCTGATGAACTTAAACCAGGCAGCAAGGTAATTGTAGCAGATAGATTGTCTACTCTTAAAGCATACGTGGAGAATTATGATAATATTGTTACACTTTATGAAATAAAAGATGAAGAGCATGCATATAGGTTCGCGTGTAGTGATGATTCTTCTTGGAGTCTTGCTTACCTTGTAACACCACCTGAAGAGAAGAAGTTGAAATGGACTGACTTGCAAATCGGTGATGTTGTCAAGTGCAAGTTTAGTAACGTTAGAAGCATGGTAACAGGTATCCATGAAGATGAGAAATGTGTTTTCTTTGGTGGTGAATGGACCAGAGATAAAGAACTTGAAGACTGGGAAAAGGTGGAGGATACAAATGAGTAAAAGTAACGCTGTTTACTGGGATGGTTCAGTTAACATCACTTACAAAGATGTTGAGCTGGATGTAGACGTATCAGCTTCAGGTACATATTACTATAGTCCGGGCTGCATGTACAGAAGGAACGGTGACCCTGGTGACCCGCCAGAAGAAGAGACAACAGTTGATAAGCTTGACGTTGAAGCAGTGTATATCGATGGCACTAACATAACATCATGGCTCAAGGATGAAGTTATCAAGGAGATTGAAGAACTGTGCTGCGAGGCTATTGAAGACGGTCAGCTTGAAATGGAAACCTTTGATGAACCTGATTATGATGACGATGAAGAGGATTGGGAGGACGATGATTAATGGATAAAGCAAAGCTGATACTGATGTACACAACAGTTGGTTCATTGATATTGGCTTGCATCCTGCTATTTGTTATAGTCTGCACTAATCTGTCTATCAAGACACTTGAAATGCAGGCCGCTCAATGGAAAGCAGATGCAGCAAAGAAGGAATATGAACTGATTAAAAAGCAGATTGAAAACGAGAACCTTAGATACAAGGTTTATAAAACATTGGAGGTTGAATAATGGCAGACATGCAGGGTAGAGCAGCTACTAACGAGCTGCTTGATTTATGGCTCAAATTAAGAACTGATGAAGATGAACGAAAGAAACCTTTTGCTTTGTTCGTAATAGGCAAAGGTTTTTTGAACGGTGAGCAGGCTCTTGAATACCTGAATAAAAAGTTTGAGGAGGTTGAATAATGGAATTTGATAAGAGCAAAGTCTATACTGCATTAAATGCAGATGAATTGAAGGTAGGTAGCAAGGTTATTCTTGCAGATGATTTAGGTAGTCTTAAAGACTTTGTAGAGAATGATGAGAATATTTGGAAACTTAACAAAATACAAGAAGAGAACAGTGAATACAGGTTTACAGGAGGTAGTATTTATTACCACTTGGCTTACCTTGTTGAAGAGCCTGAAGAAGGTAAGTTGAGGTGGAATGACCTGAAGGTTGGAGACATTATCAAAAACAATAAAGAGCGTAAAATTGCTATGGTTGTACAGATAGATGTAGATTGTGACGACTTTAATATTCTTGCAGGTGATGAGTGGCTCGGTGATGAGGATTTTGATGATTGGGAAAAGGTGGAGGAGTAACATGAAATTAAATGACAAAGTAAAAGAACTTACAGACAACTGGACTGAATGGGGAAATTGCTATTCAGAGATTAACAAGGAACTTGAAAAGCAGCAGCCTAATATTACAGTGCTGAAATGACTCTTAGATAAAAGAGCTCATCTTACAACTAAAAGAGATACCTTAATGAAGGAGCTGCAAACTTTGCTTGAGAAAGCGAGTGAAGATATACGAATTAAAGTTGACAGAGCTTTTCAATAAGGAGGACTAAATGGATGATATAGAATTCATTAAGTATTGGCTTATTGTGCTTACATCTTTAGTAATATTTTTCATTATACATACTGGTGATGATGAAGATAAAAAGGATAAAGATAAGGAGGACTAAATGTTTAGTCAGGAAAGAGACCATGTTTCAAGACAACCTGACATTGTAGAATGTAAACTGGTGAACTTGAAAAAGGAACTTGAACTCGAAGCAGTAAAAGCAGCAAGCACTGAAATACTGTTACAAGAGTTAAAGGACAGAGGTGTGATTGATTCCTGGTATTATAACGGAACATACCACGTGGGAAATGAATTACCTAAATAAGGAGAAGATTAATGACAGTAATGGAACTTCACAATGAACTTGTCAAACTCATTTTGCAAGGACACGCAGATACAAGAGTAATTGCAAATGTTTCTTTTAAGTCACCGTGGGACTTGAAGAAAGGTGAAGAGGTCAGTGACTTTCATCTGCTATACTTGAACGATGTGTACTATCAAAGTGGTGACATTGAACTTGGATTTTCTTTCGAGGAGGAGTAAAGATGCTGGAAAATGTAATTAAATCAACAAGGTATCTTAGACGTGGTAAGAACTTTGCTGTAGAAGTAACTTGTACACCTAGAAAAGGTTATCCTGATTTAGGTATACCTGGTGAGATGGCATGGTGTTTATACGTAATAATTGGTAAGTGTCACCCTTTATATGATAAAGCATGCGCAAATACAACAGATTATGACTGTGACTTAGGCGATGAGATTTATGATGCATGGCATGGTGGTTGTACTTACTACAAGAAAAACAGAGACTCTGTAAAAATGGGTTGCGACTATCAGCACTTAGGTGATGAAGAATATTATAAGAACATATCTGAAGAGATACCTGAAGGAATAGCTGCAGACTTTGACGACTTATATGACTTCTTTGATGAGGAGGAATCATGCCAAATATAGAAGAAAAATTTTGTACAGAGCTCCAAGCTTTATTAGACAAGTACAAGACACAGATATCTGTACCAAGAATCATGCATCATGCTCAGCACATATTCCACCATACTTTAAGTATCAGGTATCACTCAGAACTGTTCCCGCATGCTACTGAACGTGATTACTTAAACAAGTTTATTACTGAAGGTCCACAGCAGAAATATAGGTATGTCTGGGTAGACGAATTAAATGAGGAGGATTAAATGAATAGATTTGCGTTTAAGTGTCCTAAATGTGGTGCTATTGATTACAGTAATACACTAAGACGAGTATCTATGAGATGCTCAAAATGTGGTGCATTTAATATGCAAAGGAGTGCTAAGAATGACAACAGAAAACAGATGTGACGCATTGGAAAAGCAGATTACAGAACTTAAAAAAGTTTGTCAGGATTTATCTGATAAGTTTGATTATCAAGTTAAGCAGGTAATGAAACTTGAGAAAGAAAACGCAGAACTTGAAAAGGCTTGTAAAGAAATTATAAACAAACTTATTGCATTAAATCGGAAGGAATGGATTTATTCAGATGTAAGATAAGAAGCAGAAAAGTTCTTGGAGGAGGAATCATGAGTCTATTAGCATATTTAATGATTCAAAGTTATTATCTTGATTTACTGAAAGGTGTATCCTATACAAATTGTAATGGAGGTGTGATAGATGAAAAAAAGTTATTAAATGTAACCTGTGAAAAGCAGGAAGAACACCAGAACGGTGAGGGAGTAAAATAACTTGTTAACTTTTATCTTGAAAAATGTAAATAATATAAACTAGTACTCTGGTCAGTGTTTTTTCAATTCAGAGTTTAAATGTTTCGTTTAATTCTGAAACAAAAAATACTATAACAGTTTGTTATTATATCGTTTACATTTTTACAGGAGGGTAGTAATGTGGAAATATGAAAAAGATTTCGTGAAGCATGTGCAGCAAACTCTTCTTGCTGATGTCATCTGCTACAGAATAGAGACACATAGGACAGCGAATGGTGTTCCTGATATGTATGTCACTGCTGCTGGTGATGATTGGTTCGTGGAGTTTAAGAACATGCCAGGAGCTTCAGTCAATGATAAACAGTTTAAGATTGACTGGAGACCTGGGCAGCAGCGGTTTATGATGGACTATAAGAATGGTCATGCCAGATATTTCAATGGACATGTATTCAGGAAATGTGGCTGGACACTTGTAGGTTTATCTGATGGTATCATTGCTATTAAGCATGATAGATTTTATAAAGGTAACGTTGTACTTGCAGAAGAAGTATATCAGATAAAGAATAAAGTTAATCTTGTAAGGTTCTTATTTGATAATAGCTACGAGTGCAGTTCGTTCACTGATTGTCTTACACAAATGGAGTTTGCTGCTTCTAGACTCGGGCACACTGATATTGATTATGGTCACGTGCCAGAGTTCAAAAAGCTTGCAGACGCATTTGAGTATGTAAGAAGTATAATTATAAATGTTAAGGAGGACAAATGAAAATAACAGTTGATGATGCAGAACTCTTCATTGATGCATACGTGAAAGTAGATGATTGCTATGCTAAAGTGATAAGAGTATATAACAATGGTATACTTACGTCTGCAGGCTTTGTACAGGAAGCAGAGTTCGATGAAGCGCATGCTACTATTGACATGGTTGATGCAGATGTTGTATACTGTTCATTTGCAGGTTTACATTTACCACCTGACTGGCATGACAGAACATTCAGATTTGGTAATGTAAAAGAGGGGTCATTCTCAGGTGAGCAGAGACTAGTTGATATAAATCTCCAGGAAGCAGCTATCCTTGAAGGAATGGATTGTCCTTACATTAATAATGCTCCGGCTATCTTTGAAGCAGCTGACGGTGAGCTATACGACATGGTAAGATTATGTATTAATCCGGGCCAGAGTTAAGTCTGTTCTATTATATAGAACATTTTCGTGTTAGATTAATTCTGTATTCAGAAAATATTTTCTGGTCAGAATTATATTAAAACTGTAATTTTATACTATAATAAAGTTACAGATTAAATATTAAATGCCCTGTTAAATCAGAGGCGAGGAGAACAATTTATGTCAAAGAAAAACTTTGATGAAGTAGCAACAACAGATGTATCCGTTGAAGACAAATCAGCTGATTTCAAAGCAAAGAAAGCTGAAGCAGCTAAACGTTTCAAGGAACGCCGCGCAGCTGAAAAAGTAGCAGCAGTTGAAAATTCAGGTAAACTTATCCAGTACCTACAGGACAATGGTGCTTATGAGGGTCTTCCAGAAGAGCTCAAAGCATTCCTCAATGGTATGGCTAACCCTACACGTGCATCATCAGGCCGCTCAGAAGTATTCACAAAACTCTTTGGAGCTAACCCGGCTGTTGGTTCATCAATCACTCTTAAAGAAGCATTTGAACGCACATACAAGTCACTTGCTGACCTTAAGACAAACATCAAGAAATGGGCTGCTTCTGGTATCGTAGTAGAAATCAAAGAAGAAGCAAACATGCTTGATACTACATTCACTCTGGTTTCTCTTGCGTAGTAAATCTGCAAGCGTTTTTTAATCCTCTCTCCTGGGAGCACATTAAGTTTTAGTGTGCTCCCTTTCTTTTTATGGAGGCACATATGCCAGTTAACAGAATTGGAATTGAAACAGACCTTGATAAATGCCTAGACACACTTGCTCAAGCCCGGCTTGATATTAACATGTGTAAGGATGATTGTAACTGTTGTCAAGGATGCCCTACTCTATTATACTTTAATGAAGAGTATAATAAACTCCCACCTATTGACAGATTAAAGGTTGACCAGTTAGCAAGGCAAAAGCAGCAGGCACTAAGAATCCTGTATCACGCAAGACCAACTTTGTTATCTAAGGTGCAAGACACTATTCGTGGTGCAGCAGTTGTAATATTTATCATTGCATCTTTTATAGGTGTTCTTTTATTCTTAGGAACATGCAAGTCATTCTCAAGTAGAGCTCCTACTGATTACACTTATCCAGATGTGCAGGCAGCACAAGACGTAAATAATGATGGCAAGATTAATTGCATAGATTATGCGATTACATATAAAGTTTGGTGGGACACAAATAACCCTGGCTCAGCATACAGGTGCGAGATAGTACGTAACGTGAATAAAGCTTCAGGTATGAATCATCTCTTCATTCGTGTACGCAATGCAGAACATGTATGGATATACATTGAACCGCAGCAAGGCTGCACAATGGAAGAGTTCTGGGGTACAAGATACAATCCAGTATTTAACATTTATGGTGAAACAGAATACTGGTTAAAACAGGCTGGTTACAAGTATGATTACTTGTGATTATATATATATATATATATATATATATATATGGAGGTTATATGAATAAAGATTTGTGGTTGCGTCGTGTACGTAACATTTGCGGTTTGCTTGGTGGGCTCTTACCTTTCCTTGCTATCTTCTCAGTGCTCTTGATTAAAGATAGACCTGCTCATGCACTCTATTCAATCAGTGCAACTTACTATCTGTCACCTGCTCTTGTAGCAGTGCTTGCATCAGCAAGCATCGTGCTTATGTGTTACGATGGGTACACAAAGCTTGACAGTGTAATTACTACAATATCAGGTGTATTTGGTTTAGGTATCATTCTATTCCCGTGTACTGTTGGCTGGCATGATAGCATGGCACCAGTAGGCTTCTTCCAGGTACCTATGAAATATTCTAACATGGTGCATTGTTTCTGTGCATCCGTGTTCTTTTGTCTTTTAGCTTTCAACTCTTATTTCCTATTCACTAAAACAGACGACTATGATAACATGACAGATAATAAGAAGAAAAGGAATGTTATATATCATATTTGTGGAATTGGTATGCTTGTCTTTATGATTTTACAGGTTATATCTGTATCTGTATCATGGTTGCCAGGATATTGTACTATGATAAATGAAATAGCTCTGCTATTCTTTTTTGCTGTATCATGGTTAACTAAAGGTAATGCACTTTTCTTTAAGGAGAAATAATGGCACGCAAGCGACTAGCTGAGCTTGTAACTGTATACCCGAATAATGATATTAAGAACGTAGAGTTATTCGGGCATCAGAAGAAAGCTCTTGAGAAATATAAAGATGCTGATGTAATCCCGCTCTTCTTTGAGATGGGATGTGGCAAGACAATTACTACATTATCCATTGCTAAGTATAAGTTTGACCATGGCATGATTAAAGGAATGCTTGTTATCGCTCCTAATGACGTACATAAGCAGTGGTATGATGACCTTGTTAACCCTGACCCTAAAGCAGGTAAAGTGTTTGATTACCCTATTGAAGTGCAGTGTGTAGGTGGTCGTGGTGGTCAGAAGGAATTATACGAGTTTGATGATAATGGGATGTTCCGCTTTGTGTCAGTTAACGTTGATACGTTCTCGACGCCACATAAGTGGGAAGCTATTGTTGAATGGGCTAACTCTGCTAATTACATGATTGTAATTGATGAAGCAACTGTTATTAAGAATCCTTCATCTAAACGCTCTGAACGTTTACTTTATGAATTTAACAATGTTATAAGAAGAAGGAAAACAGTTCTTGCTTCACAGAAGAAGTTCCCAGTAAGAGCAGTACTCACAGGTACACCAGTTACAAATGGTCCAATTGACTTGTGGGCTATTATGGAGTTCGTGCAGCCTAACTTCTTTGGCAGGAATTATTATTCCTTCAAAGCTTATTATGGTATGTTCACAAAGTTATCTGTAGCAGATAACGCAGGTCGTGAGCGTACTATAGATGTTCTGCTCAATGAGAACACTTGGCAGGGTATTCATAACTGTACAGACTACCAAGAAGCGTTTATCCTGTTCGGGTGTTCTGAAGATACTTACATGACAGTTAAGCATCAGAACAAGTTTATTGGTCCATACAAGCATGCTGATGAACTTAAAGCTAAACTTGATGAAGTAGCTACATTTGCAAAGCTTACTGATTGTGTTGATATGCCTGATAAGACTTATATCGTAAGACGTGTAGGTATGTCACCGGAGCAGGAAGGTGTTTACAATGCAATGCGCAGGGACCTCCTGGCACAGTACAACGAGTATACTGCTACTGCGAAGAATAAACTTGTTGTAAGTTTAAGGCTGCAGCAAATAAGTTCAGGGTTTATCATGGGCAAGAAAGATATTCCTGATGACCTTGAGGCTGATGACATTGAGAACTTTGACGTGCTGCCTTCTGAAGCGGTCTGGCTTGGAGCTTCTACACCTAAGCTTGATGCTGTTATGCGCGACATTGATGAATGTGATAAGCCTCTTCTTATCCTTACACGATACACTGCTGAAGCAGCAAAGATATACGAAATGTGTAAAGCTAAATATAAGACAGGTTTATTTACAGGTTGGAAAGTAGTCGGTGGCGTTGATGCACTTAAGAATGGTGATATTGATATTCTTGTTGCTAACTCTAATAAGATTGCTCGTGGGTTCAACTTACAGATAGCACATACCACTTTATTCTACTCTAACACATTCAGCATGGAAATAAGACAGCAGGCTGAGTTCCGTACGTTCCGTGCTGGACAGACAGAGAACGTAAAGTACATTGACTATGTTGCAGCACCTGTAGATGAAATGATTGCTGGTTCTCTTAGCATGAAGAAGAACATGCTGGAGTATATTCGAAGTAAAGATATAAGTGAATTAGTCTGATAGGAGGATTAAAATGACAAATAAAAAGGTTCGTGCTGCTTATGAACGGTACAAGTGGCAGCTTCAGTACTATGGTCAGAGAGACATTGACGGTGTATATCAGTCATGTTCATCTATGAAACGTGCTGCATGGCAGTACTGCAGAGATAAGTGTTATGAACTTAATGGTTCATGGCTATCTGTAATTGGTTATAATTGTCAGCAGTTTACTGCAGGCTTTATCTTTGAAAATGAAGCAGGTAAAAAGTGCTTCTGCTACATTACAAAGAGTAAAGATTATGTAGTGGAGGTAGATGATGGACAAGAAAGTATTTAACAAAGCACAGCGGTTATATGAGACTATTCATCAGTATCAATGTGACATTAAAGATATAAAACAATATGAACAAAAGCATTTTAAATCTGGTGTTCCTTTAACATTGAAAGTACCATATACTACTGGTTCATTTGGTGTGGCGTCTGATATTATTATTGCAGATAAAGAACTCATAAAAGAAGTTCTTAACATTATCAAGATACATAGTGTCAAGACTATTCAAAACGCTGAGAAAGAACTGGAGGATTTGTAATGAGTAAGTTTATCCTGGTACATGGTGTAGATATGTCAAATATCCTTTTGAATATTGATGACATAAGTTACATTGTAGAAGATGAAGGTGCAGCTAATATATTTACACGTTCAAGATGTGGTGAAGATATTGCTATCATCTGTCATGAAACACTTAAGCAGGTTAATGACCTGATTGAAGAAGAGCTGGAAGGTTAATATGCAGTTTGATACATCTGTAGCAAACAGTAACGGTTATTTCAAAGACCCTGTAACAAAGCAGGATTTATCAGTCAATATGCCTCGTGTTATAAAAGCAGGTATTGAGGACTCTGGTAAATTTATATGGCCTCAGGTACAAGTGTCAAATGGTGCAGTCGTAAAGATTGTATATAAATACTTTACTGAAGAAGAGAAGCAGATTTACAAGCAATACAGAGCTTTAGGCAAGTCCAAGGTTCATGTACCTGCTCCGGTAGTTAAAGAACAAGTAGTAAAGGCTTCTCCTGTAGAGGGTCATTCTCAGGTAAAGTATGATAACAATGCTGCATGTTCAGCACATTCTGCTGCTTTAATCAAAGAGTGTGAAATGATTGGCACAGAACAGATTGCAGGCTTAACTTACGCTAAGCTCATTAAGGATAATCCTAATAAAATATACTATGTTCCTAGAGCATTTGTAAAGGAGGTTGTATGACAAATATTAAGTATAAACGTCCATCCTGGGACGAGTACTACTTTGAAATCATGCATGCTGTTGCTAAACGTGCAACATGTGACAGAGGCCGTTCAGGTTGTGTAATTCAAAAAGATAACCATATACTTGCTACAGGTTATGTTGGCGCTCCGTCCGGGCTGCCTTCTTGCGATGAAGTAGGTCACTTTATCCAGGAGGTAATCGGGTCAGATGACACTGTCGAAGAGCACTGCATTCGTACCGTGCACGCTGAGCAGAATGCAATCTGTCATGCTGCAAAGCTTGGTATTGCTATTGATGGTGCTACGTTGTATTGTACCATGACACCATGCAGAACTTGTGCTATGCTCATTATCAATTCTGGTATTAAGCAGGTTATATGCGAAAAGCATTACCACAACAGCACACAAGAGCAGAACTCTGCTTTAATGTTCAAACAGTGTAGTGTATCTATTTCATGGTTATCTGATGAGGTAGAAGTATATGAATAAGAAGGGACGTGAAGAGTTCAGGCAGACCAGCAAATGGAAAAAGTTCAGAGCTTTTGCTAAAGATTACTATGGTAGAAGAGACTACATAACACATGAACCATTACAGCGGGATTGGAACTTGCATCACTTAGACTTGAATATGGAAAGGTATTCAGATTTAAGTGATATCAAGCATTTTGTACCTTTGAATAAGGACATACATAAAGCAGTACATGCTATACATAAATACTGGAAGAAGGACCCTGAGGTTCTTGACAGGTTTATTGCTATACTAGAAAAAATGAAGGAGTTAAAAAAATGAACAAAGGACCATTTGAAGTAAAACACCTTAAGACTGGGAATATTTACATGTTCCTTGGCTCTGCTATTGAATGCACAAATGGCAGAGAAGAGTTGGAGTATGCTATCTACGCAAGAGCAGGTAAAATCTTCGTGCGTGAGTGGACAGAGTTCTGGGATAAGTTTGAAAAAGTTAATATTACTGACCAGTAATTTTTTATTCACACTTTTTACTATATAATATAATTATCAACAGGAGCAGCAGTCATGAGAAAAGATGATGCCTACGCATTTGTACTTGACTTTGATTTAAAGATTACTTGTAAAGATTGTAAGTTTTACAACGCAGGTAAGCAGCTGTGCACTTATTATAAAATGATAAGTAAACCTTATCAATACTGTAAGGCAGGACAGAAATATGGAATTATCAGAAGAACTGAAAAAACAGGTTCATGATAATATTAAAACTTTTGCAGAAAAGCAGGAAGAGATTATCTTGAAAGTGTATGAAATGACATTTAAAGATATTCCTGAAGATTTGTCTGCAGAGCAGCGGAACAGCATTGTGGACCACGTGTTCAAAAGTATCTTTGATTCTTTTAACAATGCAGTTGAACAGCAGAAGAAAGCTTCAGAAGCATTCTTCAGTGACAAGAGCAATCTTGACAATATCATAAATATGGTTAAACAGGAGAAAAGCAAGAATGAGTAATGAAGCTGATTACAGTTACTTACAGATGGAGACAAGTGATAAGAAGGTTCTTAAGAACTTGTCACAAATGGGCGAGCAGCTTAAAGCACTTAAACAGAAGATGCTTGAAACTGAAGCACTTGCTGAGCAGGCTAAAAAAGCATATGAACACTATGCGAATGTAATCATTCCTAGTGAAATGTTTAGTGCGGGAGTTGACTCTATTTCCCTTTCGTCAGGTGGTTCTTTGAGCATTAGTCATAAGTTCTATTGCCAGCCTAACAAGAACCCTGAAGACAGGAAAAAGATTGTTGAATGGTTAAGGGCTAACAATGGTTCACATATTGTTGAGCATGATGCATCTGTGAGTGCTGATGATATGGACAAGCTTAGTGCTAATGGTATACCATTCATTGAAAATACTTCTGTTAACACTCAGAAGCTTAAGTCTTTCATTAAAGACGGTCTTGGAGCAGATGGTGGTACACAGCGGTTTACATTGGAAGATGTACCTGCTTGTATTCACTTCCAGGAAGTAACAACAGTAGAACTTAATTTGCCAAAGGAGTAAAAATATGGATTTAATAATGCGTAATGACAACATACTTATTAAAGTAATTCGTGAAGATGTTGAAAAGAAAGTTGAGCTGCTGCTGCCTGACTCAGTTAAGCAGGATGAAAAGTTGACCAATGCAAAGTTTATCATTGATGACTTTGATGTTGATTACCCTGCTAACGAAGGTTTGAAGGTTGGTAAGCAGATTTGGTTCAACCCGTTCACGTCAAGAGTCCAGGTTGACTCGGACCACTTTATCCTTAAACAGGAAGACATCCTTGCAGTAATGAGGTAATATGTAACCTGTATTGTTTTTAACGCCTACATTTTTATGTAGGCAATTTCTATTTTTGGGGATAATGATGGCACTTGTAGATGACGTATATGGTATTACTTATAAAAATGCAATAAGTCAAATGCAGTTAATAACACAAGGTATTAAACAGCAGCAAGGGCAGGGGTTCCAGTCTCTTGATGAGCTTACTACATGGGCACATGACTATCATTTGGACAAAGTTATCTTTCATAATATGGGGCATAAGTTCTTATGTGTATCACATAAAGGTGAAATTATGTTACCATCTTCTTTTGAAGAGTATTATGGTTCACTGCTCTTTTTGGAAGAGCGTGTAGGCAATAAGATAACTACTAAGAAATGGCATCCTGAAGGATTTGAGTTTTATGATAAAGCTTACATCGCTGGTGAGCAGACAGATGGTACACATAGACCTTTGTATTATAGAGACTATGTTGTGCCAACTGGCTTCTTCTCAGAAGAACGTGATGCCTTTAATATTGCAAAACCGTTTCCTGTATTTGCTGCTAATACAGGCAGAGACACTAGGCATATATACACTTACATTGAGCATGTAGCTGGTGAATGTGCAATGCACCTGCTTGCTTGGTTAAGAGCAAAACTCCTCTATCCTACAATTAAAACGCAAGTTGTACCTATTATAGTGTCTCGTGCACAAGGTTCAGGTAAAACTACTTTCGCTGAAGTTATATGTAAAGGATTGTTCGGGAAAGACAATGTGCTTGTAACAGACCAGTACGACTCACAAGCAAGGTTCAATGCAGATTATGCTGATGCTTTGATTGTGTGTCAGGAAGAAAAAGAGGAAACAGATAAACGTAACCCGGCTGGTGCATTAAAGTCACGTGCTACTGCTACTACGATTCGTAAAGAGCAGAAGGGCGTTGACCCTATTTATCAGGAGTCATATACAGACTTTATCATGACTACTAATAAAGATGTACCTATTAAATTTGATGGTCGTGAAGACCAGCGAAGGTTTATGATTATGGAAGCTGATGAACATTTCACAAGAAAAGAGTCAAAGTTAGCTGATGAAGTATTCACTAAGCTGTATGGCTTCGATGCTAATTTTAATAAAGTAGGAACTCCGTTCCAGGAGGACACTGAGCTCATTGCGCAGTTCAAGCACGAGCTCTTCTCAAGGCAAGACATTGCTAATGTTGAACTTAGAAACTTTCCTAAGACTGCTGCTTACAAGAAGTGCTTCACATTACCACGTACTTCTGAAGCAACTGAAATTGAAACAATCCTCAGGTCACTTGCTCCATTTATCAAGGCTTCTCTTGAAGCTGAAAAAGTTGTAACTGAAGTTAATGGATGTAAGTTGTCTGATATTATTCAGTATCCAGTAGCAGTACAATTCATGCCTGCTTTCAAGAACTTCAACAAGTATGTTGCTTTGTGTAGACCACTTGTATTCTATGAAATGCAGTCAATGCGTCCTTATACACACTCAGTTGTTGAACGCAGTATTTACGATTGTGCCCTATGGCTTAGGACAGATTATGGTATTGACATTCTTCCTGACATGGAACCTATTCCTGGTGGTTTTGAAAATGTTGCAGGTCGTTACAAGACAGCAACAGCTGCTAAGTTCTGCTTGTTATCTGATACAGATAAAGACAGAGAAAGCAACAGGCTCAATACTTACATTAAACTTGACTCTGGTCCAGTTGTAAATACAGACGAAGCACGTACTGGTGAACGTATGCGCATTAACAGCAAATGGGTATATGATAAAGAAGGATGTTTTGAGACTGTAAATGAGATGAAGCCAGGAACAGTATCACTTAAAGGTAAGTCCGCTAATGTTCAGTACATGGATACATTCTTGCTTGAGTCTGATACACCTACAGGTATACAGAAGAAGCTTGAAGAGGAACGTGCTGAAAAGCAGTTAAGCATCTTTGGTGAAGGTTCAGATATAAAAGCAGAGGAACTATATAAAGAGCGCCTCGAGTATGCTTTCACAGAGTCTGAGAAGCTTGCTAAAGAAGGTAAAGTAGCACGTATCGTTTATTCGGGTGCTAAGTCTTATCACTTGCTTGTACGTGTTAAAGATGCACCTACCACTATCGAAGAGTATAAATGGTTACATGCGTACTTATGTAATACCATCTCAGACAAGCTTATCTTTGATGAGTCTACTGCTGACCCTGCTCGTCTTACACGTTCACCTCTTACATTGCCTAGAGTTACATCAGCTTATGGTTTACTTGTACATGGTGAGCAGAAGCTGCTGTATGAAAATTGGAACAATGTGTACGATTTGAATTGGCGTCCGCTTTATGCACAGTGGCAGAATAAACCATTGTCACCTGTTGAAAAGAAGTATGGTAAACCGCTATATCCTACACGACCAGAATATCTTGAAGCTGTTGAAGCATTGATAGATGGTTCATTCTGGACAGATGATAAGTTTGATGGTCAGAGACAACAGTTATTCTTCCCAGCTTACCGCTTGCTGCGTATACTTGGTTACGACCATGATAAAGCTTGGAATGAAGTTATCTTACCTCAGCTTAATTCTTACAAGAAGCCTAGTGAAATAGGCTATTGGAAGACAAGAGAAAACGCTGTATTGATTACTCAGATAGACGCAGAGCTTGACGAGTTTATCAATAGATATGAAGAAAGGAGCAAGTAATATGTCAAAAGCAGAAATCTATGATGACCCTATATGGGAGTATACTCTAGCGTCTAGGTTACACCCATACCTGAATGAGGTGCGTAAGTTTTGGAACAATGTTGATAAGCTTACACCAGACAATATTGGTACATTCAATATTGAAGGTGAGGAAGTTCCTCCTGGACTTATGTATCGTATTTGTAGTACTCCAGTACGTAGTCCAGTTAAGCATGTACAGGTATTCCCGTTTATACCTTCTGCTTACCTGCAGATTGTAGGTGTACCAGGTGGTGCTGTTAAAATGATTAGCAGAGTCTGCTACGGTGACAAGTTTAAAATTGAAGAGTTCACTGTTATAGAGAAGTCAAGATTGTCTGAAATGTATAATCAGGGACAGGTACTTATCTTCGTGCCAACAAGCATATATGAAGGTAAGCAGAACCTTGGTAAGTATGTATACTTGACATTACCTGAAATGGTAGCACTTGCTAATGGAGACGTTATTCAATCTGTCAAGTTAAAAATAAACAAGTATATATAATCTGGTCAGTAATTTATAAACTGTTAAAATCAGTTTATAATTATAAATGTGAGTTGATTAGTAGTTTACTAGTCAGCACACATATTAAAATTAAGGAGGTAGCAATATGGCTACTACTACAACAGCTAATGCAGCTGCAGGAAACAAGTCACTTGTAACAGAAAACATGGACTTTATGGATGAGTATGCAGGACAGGGTCTTGATACTATCTCGTCAAACGAACAGGCAATCGCCTACCTGGGCCTTGTACAGCCAGACAGTCAGTTTGTATCTGATGATTGTCCAGCTGGTTCATGGCGCAACTCAGCAACAGGAAAATGCTACGGTCCAAACGTACGTGTTGTACCTCTTGCATTCAGAACTGTATGGAATGAACGTGAAGCAGACCCTCCGTTCACGACAGTTGCACGTTACGCACCTAACTCTATTGAAGTAGAAGTTAAGCCAGTTAAAAATGGCAAGCGTGGCTTCCCGAAGATGTTCAACAAAGAAACTGGTAATGAAATCCAGGAACTTTACATCTATGCTGTAACACTTCCAGACCACCCAGAAGATGGTGTACTTTACTTCAATCCAACTGTAGGTTCTATGCGTGCTTGTAAATCATGGAACACTCAGCTTAAAGGTCAGCTCCTTCCAAACGGAAAACAGGCTCCAATCTTCGGATTTACATGGAACCTGCTCGCAGAGCTTGTACCAAATCCACAGCAGCCTACAAAAGAAATTGCCCGCTTCACTAAAGCAGTAAAAGATGTTGTCGTAACAAAAGACTTGTTCGAAGCATCAGTAAAACCGCAGCTCACTGCAGTAACACAGAATGTACTTGCAATTACATCTGATGTTGATGCAAGTGACGATGAAGACTAATTAACTAAACAGTGTAGCAGGTGATAATAAACCTGCTACACGTAAGAAGGCAACATGATTCCTACAATTAACTCAATCAAATCAACAGCAGGTAGAAAAGATGATAATGATAAACTTAGATTTGACTTATTATCACCTGAATTTGAAGAAGTAGTAACAAAGGTACTTACCTATGGTGCTGCTAAATATGAACCAAACAACTGGCAGAATGTTGAAGATGCAGAAAACAGGTATTATGCGGCATTGCGCAGGCATATATCTGCTTACCGTAAAGGTGAAAAAGTTGACCCTGAATCAGGATTACCTCACCTTGCACATGCAGCTTGTAACATTATGTTTTTAATGCACTTCGAGGAGAATAAATAATGGCAGATTTAAACTGTTTATCAATCACCGGTAACTTATCAAAAGATGCAGAATACAAAACACTTCCATCAGGTAAAGGTGTTCTGGAATGCAATGTAGCATGTAATACTGGCTATGGTGACTATAAAAAGACACTTTGGCTTAAGGTACAGCAGTGGGGGGAATCAGGTAAAAAGGTTCAGCCGTATCTTAAAAAAGGTATTAAGGTATCATGCTGCGGTGAATTGCAGCTCCAGGAATGGGAATCAAAGCAGGACGGGGCTATTCATACCACTGCTATTCTCACAACGATGGGCATTCAGATTATTTCTAAAAAAGAGAATGGTAGCAGTTCTTCTCCTTCTGAAGCTTCTGACGATGAAGGTTCAGATTACCCATCCTTCTAATTAATGCTACTAGTTAGAACGACGTAGGCAGGGCGTCGTAAAATAAGCCTGCCTCTTTTCGTTTTAGGAGGGCTATATGAAAGAGTCTATTATTGAAGCAGTATCAGGACAGGGTCCACATAAAAAAGGTGAAGGTCCTATTGGTGACGGGCATGATAGTCAGCGTATCTGGCATAAAGGCAGATATATCGAGTACTATCGTAAAGTGTTTGCTGACCAGTTAGGTATTGACCCTGACGACATTCCTGATGATATGTATATTCATCACATTGACGGTGACAGAATGAACAATGATATTGATAACCTCATGCTTTGTACACGCAAAGCTCATGAGCGTCTTGAAACATTGATTGACCCTAAAAAATATACAGTTAAATAGGTAGTGTATGTTAGTAGCAGTTGATATTGAAACTTATGACCCATTACTTCAAACACATGGTGACGGTTCATGTAGAGGTGATGGTGAAATATTCTGTGTAGGTATTTTTGATGGTACAAGAGCAAAAGCCTACTTTCCTAATCATGGTGATTGGCCTGAGTTCTTGCAGCTCATGGCAGATAAAAGTGTAGATAAGGTATTTCATAATGGTATTTATGACTTGTCCTGGTTGCACTGTGCTTATGACGTTAAGTTCGAGGGTCTGCTCCATGATACTATGACTCGTATGACTTATATTGATGAGTATGCAGAGTTAGGTCTTGATGCTTGTTGTAAACGCTTCAAAGTACAAGGTAAAAATAAAACTGATACTATTGAAGCATGGTACGATTTGCATAAAGAAGAAATTATCACTATGTTAAAAGCAGTGGGTCAAAAACCTAAACGCACAGATGCTCTTTGGAAGTGGTCTAAGTTCTTATGGGACAATTACAAAGAGTTCAGAGATAAGATGGTAGAGTACAACCTGCAGGATTGTAGAGCTACATGGTACTTGTATCAGGCACAGGAACCTTATTTAGCAAAGGTTTATGACGCTTATCTTGTTGACACTAAACTGCAGCCACTTATCATTTCAATGAAGAAGCTTGGTGTACGTATTGATAGACCTGCTTTAACTGAACTTACTACCAGAGTAGAAGAAGACCTCTGGTCAGTAGAAAGTAAGCTTAAAGAACTGTACGGTATTGACAGAGATATCATTGGCAGTTCAAAGCAGCTTGGTGCTCGTCTCAATGCTATCGGTATTCACTCACCTGTTAAAACTAAAACGGGTGCAGAGTCCTGGGGAGCAGATGCAATCAGCCGTATTCATCACCCTGTTGTTCCTTTAATAACAGAACTTAAAGGATATAAGAAGCTGCTTGATACATACCTCAGAGGCGGCATGGTTGATGCCATCATTAATGACAGAATACACTGTACATTCTCACCTAACAAGCGGGAAGATGGTGGCACAGTTACAGGACGATTTGCATGCTCCAAGCCAAATTTACAACAGATTCCTGCACGCGATAAAGCAGTAGGGCATAGTTACGGTCAGGACATGCGTGCAGTATTTCTTCCTGAAGAGGGCTGCATGATGGCTGCTCTTGACTATTCGCAGATTGAATATCTGTTGCTTGCTCACTTTGCTATTGGTCCGCAGGCAGAATGGTTCAGAGCTCAGGCAAATGCAGGTGTCGATTTCCATACAGTTGCTATGCAAGCTACTGGCATCCCGTCTCGTTCAGTTGTAAAGACATTTAACTATGGTGTAATTTACGGCATGGGCTGGTACACTGCTATGATTAAAAACTACAACCTGTTCGAGAAGCTTGCTAAAGAACATGGTACAGACATTGAAACATTTACCAAAGATACATATAACAACTATCATTTGAAGCTTCCTGTTATTCGTACTACAATGCAGTATGTACAGTCACAAGCTAAAATGTATGGCTATGTAACTACAATTGGTGGACGTTATCAGCACAAGCCAAAAGCTATATGGGACCCTGCAACAGGAAAACTTAACGATTACCTGTACAAGATGTTAAATAAACTTATTCAAGGTTCAGCAGCAGATATTCTTAAGTTCGCGTTGCTTGAAGCTTATGAATCAGGTGTATTTGACATTCTCAAGATGCATCTTACAGTACATGATGAAAACGTTGTATCTGTACCATTTAATAAAGTTGGTACTGAAGCATGTGTAGAGTTGAAGCATATCATGGATATGTCATTCCATGACCAGTTACTTGTACCAATGAAAGCAGCATGTGAGCTTGGTCCTAACTGGGGCTATTGGTCAAGTGACATTTTTGAAGAAATGAAGAAGGGTAACTTTGAC
>JAEEGL010491426.1_pt1 | contig 19485 bp, 11 predicted proteins | sample 9134231 | NCBI WGS metagenome assembly JAEEGL01 (sample SAMN16246548, study PRJNA631951) | gut metagenome | biome: gut microbiome; feature: rumen; material: fiber-attached | host: Bos | place: Iran: Karaj | collected 2018-10
CCCAAAAGATGGTCTACGTCGATAAAACCTCCTATCTTGAGGATCTGCTGCACCGCGCCGTGGTAACGCTGCTCCTGAGACCCCGGAGATTCGGTAAAACTCTTTCCATGAGCATGCTGTCCTGCTTTCTGGAAATGAACTACCAGCATCCGGAGGACAGAAGCCGTCCTGAGAGACTCTTTAAGGATCTGGCCATCTGTAAAAACAAAGAATTTTGCGATAAATACATGGGGCATTACCCGGTTATCAGCATTACCCTGAAATCCATAGAGGGCAGTGATTTTGCGGAAGCCATGAAGGAAATGCTGTCTTTGCTTCTGGAATTGCTTAACAAATACTCTTTCCTTCAGAAGAGCAGCAAGCAGGAGGAAGGCAATAAGCTGTCCCTCAAGAGCATGATAAGGATTTGCTCCAAAAGGGATTTTCGTTTGGGCAATAAGGATAATATGAATGCGGCCATTGACACTGCCAAAAACGCTCTGAAACTGCTGAGCGACATGCTTTATGCCGAGTATGGGAAAGGGGCGGTCATTATCATCGATGAATACGACGTTCCCCTGCAGAAAGCCAAGGTGAACGGCTATTACGATAAAATGCTGAAAGTAATCAAGGGCATGCTGGGAAAGGCCCTTAAATCAAATAACAGCCTGGCAAAAGGTTTTGTCACCGGCTGTCTCCGCATCGCCCACCAGAGCATCTTCACCGATATTAACAATTTCGTATGCCTTGGCAGCTCAAACGATACGCAATTTGCCGAGTTTATCGGTCTCACCAAAGACGAAACCGCCAGGCTTCTCAGTCAGTGTGGCATGGAAAGCCGCCTCCATGACATGGTTGCATGGTATGACGGCTACAGCTTTGCCGGAAACGCCATGCTGTGTCCGTGGAGCGTGCTGAATTTTTTATATGACGCTCTGTCTCCGAAAAATGATCGCACCACGTTCAAACCGCAAAACTACTGGGCAAATTCCAGCGGCAACGACATCATCGAGATCTGCATGAGACGCCCCGGAGCAAGGGATACAGAACGGATTCAGAACCTTTTAAATATGGGAACGGAATACATCGAGCCCTGCGAGTTTACTTCCTATCCAGAAATAACCTCTGCTACGGATTTTGATACCTTTGCCACCCTGATGCTGCATACCGGATATCTTACAGTTGCGGAAGAATCCCGTTCCAAAGTCCCCCGGACAGAAACAGCGGGACAGTATCCGGATGAGGCTACGGATCTTGTTCCGGTAAAAATTCCCAACCGCGAGGTCTGGGACTGTTTTGCCAGAAAGGCAAGACTGTTATTCAGCAGGAAAAATCCGGAGTGGGACGGAATGTCTCAGGATCTCCGCGAAAGCCTGTTTGACGGAAATGCCGCAAAGGTATCTGAAATCATAAACAAGATGCTTCAGTCCTTTATCAGCGTGCGAGACACCGGAAAAGAAGACTTCTACCATGGCTTTATTACCGGAGTGCTGGGCATAACCGCAGGATCGCCGAAGGAACTCAAATCCAACCGCGAAGCCGGAAACGGCTACTTTGATCTGGCCATTATGGATGACAGCATCAGCGCAGCCGTTATCATGAAATTCAAAATAAGCGAAAGCACCAAGGCTTCCGTCAGGATAAAGGAATGCGTAGAGGCTCTGGATCAGATCGAAAGAAATAATTATGATTGCGAGCTTAAAGAGAAGTACGACTCTATAAGAAAGTTCGGCATTGTCTTCTTCAAAAAGACCTGCGCGGTAATGGAAAAGAGCCAACTGGACAAAACATCAGCATAGTAAATACAGCCCGTCGTTTCGAAAAGCCGGATTTTTATAACGGCCGGTTTTGTTTTTCTCTGACAAATCACCCAGGGGGCAATATTTCCCCACGTAAAAAAATCGAGCTCCGGCCCCGTAAAACCCCGCAAAATCCCCCTGCCCCTTTTGCGTGTTGAAATGGCTGACGCTGTCAAAAAATCTCCATGAAGTCATCCTGACCCTGCACGCATATATTCGTATCCTGAAAATCTCTCCACCCTGGAGATCTGCCGGAATCCGACACCGGTGATCTCAACACAGTATCGGAAAATTGCGTGATTTCATGCAGATCTTAAGTGCCCGTCACAAGATTAATCATCCCCCTTAAGTCATGGTACGGTATACTTGCGAAAGCTCGCAGGCTGATTTACGTCATCCTGTGTCCTGTCCGGCTCTGGAAATCACGGGACGCTCCCGACAGATCCGGCAAGCTCCTTACGGATGCGCCGCAGGCAAAACAGCCGGAACAGACAGAATAATACCTTCCCGGTTCTGAAGCGGCATCCCGTCCGAGACGGTAATGTGTAGGTATCCGGAAGGAAAAACAGCAGCTTAACAATAACCGGCAGCGCTGCCGACTGAGATCAGACAGCGCTATTATCATTATCAGGTAGCAACTATGTTCCATATGTTCAAATTCAAAAGAAGCACTTTAAGCATTCTCCTGTCAGCCATGCTTTCCACCGGAGCCATGGCAGTCACCGTTGACATTGACGCCACAGGCAAGGATCAGGACACCGCCATGAAAAAGGCCTCCCTTCAGGCCGTGCGGAACGTCATGCTGGATATCAAGGACAAGGATTTCGTAAAGCAGCATGCCTCCGAGGTGCGCAGTCAGGTGCTCCAGAATACCGACAGCCTCATCACTAAAAGCGAGGTGGTTTCCAGCTCCTCCGATGACAAGGGCAATGTAAAAATTCAGGCCCGTTTCGATGTGGATCAGGAACGCATTGCCGGCATTCTGGCCAGTATTGAAAACGGCGGCGCCCCCGCAGGAGACACCCCGGTCTCCGATAACACCTCCGGAAAAGACATCGTTAAAAGCGGCGCTGAAACTTTAGCAGCCAATAACTCCTCTTCCGGCACAGAGGATCCTGAGAAAAACCCGGCTCCCAAGGCTGACCAGACTCCCCCCGAAGATGACGAAGATGATGAAAAGACCGAATTCAAGGCTCTGATACCGGAAAGAACGTACGATATGAAGAATCCGCGGGATGCCGGTCAGTTCATCGCCGATACCACCGCCCGGGAAATGGCCCGGTTCTTCCAGGATATCGGGATTTCCGGCACGGTAACTAAAAAGCCCGGCAGCGTCAGCACCGACAACTCTGACAGCGCGGATCTGGAATTCGCCATGGAGGGTGATGAAGACAAGTTCACCCTGACCCTGACCAACAGCTATTCCGATGACGGAGTGGTCACTCTGATTGCGGCTGACGACCGCCTTTACAAAGATGCGGATGAAGCCGAAGCCAGTCTGGTAAAAAGCATTCTGGCTAATACTGAAAACCGCTACAGCATCAAGGATGACACCGCCGTGACCGCAATTACCCTGCCCAGCGGCAAGCTGGAGGAGGTCTCCTGGGACACCGCAGCTATGGAGTATAAGGCCTACGGCGTCAGCAATTATCAGAATGCCTACAATATCGCCCTGAGCTTCCCGAAAATCCAGATTGCCACCTCCGCGGACGGCAAGGATCCCGTGGTGATTTCCGCGATTAAAGGCACGGTGGAAAACCGGGCGGACAGCTTTACCCTGAATTATGCCATCGGAGAATTTTCCGGAAACTTTGACGGCGCCATGAAGCTTAACAGTCTCGGCTTCTCACTGGAAAAGACGGCCTCCGCCTCCAAGAAGCCCGGCTTTATCGACTACGGTCTGGATCTGACTCTGGGCGGCTTCTCCTATGAAGCCATGGGCATTCAGATCAGCGATGCCGCCATTAATCTCGGTCTTAAGGAACTGGACATGAATTCCTTTATCAAGGCCTGCGATTATCAGAAGGGAGAAATCATCGGCTTCGGCAGCATGGCCAAGTGCATTGCCGCCAATACTGACAACGATGAGCTCACCGATTCCCTGAATACCGTATTCAATCCGGCCTCCTCCCTTAGCCTCGCCTTCAAGGCCACTCTGAACAGCGCCAAGGCTGAAATCAAGGCAGCGGCCGGCTTTGCTCCGGATGCGGCCTTCTCATCCATCGAGGAACTCCCCGGCGCTGTCGCCGCCACGGCAGATATCAGCATTGATGCCGCCCTCCTGTCCATGCAGCAGTACGGTCTTACGGAAATGGCCGAGATGCTGAAGAAATACGCCAAGGATCCCGAAGCCTCTGCTCTCACCTATCACCTGGAGTTTAAGGGCGGACAGCTTTTAGTAAACGGGAAGCCGCTGGAATAAAAGAGCTTTGAAACAGCCCGATAACAAAAGCCCGGAGGATTCCGGGCTTTTTTCATGGTGATGGATAACGGGAATCCGTCAGGAAAGAATCCTTGCAAGCTCCCGGGCGTGCTCGGCGGTCTCTCTTTCAATACGGGCCATGTCCTCAGGAGAACTCATACCGGGAATAAACATCATGCCGTAGGAAATCGCATAGTCCGTGACCTTCATGCCGCAGTTCCGGGCGGTAAGCCGGAGGGGCAGGAGAATTTCCCGTACGGTGGCGGTTTGTTCCCCGTCATGGCGGTAGGCGGTTTCCGGGCCTCCGGTGGTTACCGAAAGCACCATCCTCTTTCCCCGGAGCTTGTCCCCCTTGGAGCCATAGGCAAAGCCGTGCAGCCAGACCTTGTCGATCCAGTTCTTCATAAGGCCGGGCACGGAATACCAGTAAAGGGGAAAGGCCAGAACGATGATGTCAGCCTGGGCGAGAGCCTCCTGCTCGGCTGCTACGTCAAAGCTGCCGTCAGGGTAAAGCCGGCCCAGCTCTCTTACGGCCGCGCCGGGAAGCAGAGTCTTTACGTTCTCGAGGATCAGCCGGTTGGCTGTGGAATGAGCGGGATCCGGATGTCCGGAAACAATTAACACCTTTGACATGGAAGCTCCTTTGGGGAAACGGAAGAAAGTAAAAAAGCCAAAAAACAGCAAATTGAAAAATGGTCGAAATGCGATAATGGCAGTAACCGCAAAAAGGCAGTAACCGGGATCAGAAAATCCTTTTTCAGCTTACCCGGCCTTCTCAGATTACCCTCTCAGATTACCATAAACCGCTTCCGAAACTGAAGGCGGCGCAAAAATCAGCGGATTCTTGCGACTGAAGTCACATCCCTCCCGCAAAACCGGCCCCAGGCCGCGCATCTCCGAAGCAAAATACAGATTTTCATTCAGCCCAAGCCACAATTTTGCAACAAATACTCTCCAAAAAGGGATGTTTCAAATTACAATAGAAATGACTCCCTGATAAATCACCCCGGGAAACTGTATTACGGCAATAACCTGTTTGCAGGCTGGCAGCAATAACTACCACAATAAATCAAGGGCCGGCCGGGACTAAAGGAGTATGTATGTCTGAAGACCCTGCGCTGGATCGCAATAACTGGCCGGACGAAATGAAAAGCATCTTCTCTCCTCTGGAGGAGAAGCTGGCCTCGTACCTGCCCCCTGAACAGATTCAGGAGGTGGCCGGCGCTTATGCCTACGCCTACCGGGCCCATCAGGGACAGACCCGCTCCAGCGGAGAGCCGTACATCACCCATCCCCTTGCCGTTTCCGCCATTCTTGCTGACATGCACCTTGACGTGGAAGCTCTCATGGCCGCCCTGCTCCACGATGTTATCGAGGACACCCGGGTGACCCAGAACGACATCAGAAAGCTCTTCAGCGATACCGTGGCCGATCTGGTTAACGGGGTCACCAAAATGGAAAAGATCCGTTTCAGCGACTACAAGGAAGCTCAGGTGGCCAACATTCAGAAGATGCTTCTGGCCATGACCCACGACACCCGGGTTATTCTTATCAAGCTCGCTGACCGCACCCACAACATGCGCACCATCGGAGCCCTGCGCCCCGACAAAAGAATGCGCATCGCCCGGGAAACTCTGGATATCTATGCCCCCATCGCCTACCGTCTGGGCATCAGCAAAATGAAGAACGAGCTCCAGGATCTCTGTTTCCGGGCCATGTACCCCTACCGCTACCGGGTGCTGGCCGCCACCGTGGCCGCCGGCCAGAAAAACCGCATGGACACCTACAACGAGCTTATGGAATCCATGCGCTCCTGCTTCCGCAAAATCGGCATCCGCTTTCAGATAAAGATCCGGGAAAAGTTTCTGGCCACGATCTACCACAAGATGAAAACCGATCATCTCCGGCTCCAGGATCTGCTCAGCGTATTCGGCTTCCTGATCATCGTTGACTCCGTAGACAGCTGTTACCGGGCTCTGGGACAGACCCATGCTCTGTTCAAGCCCAAGCAGGGCTACTTCAAGGATTACATCGCCCTGCCAAAAATGAACGGCTATCAGGGGCTGCACACCACGGTCATGGGGAGCGACGGCCAGGAAATCGAAGTTCATATTCGCACTGAATTCATGGATATGATGGCCAAGCAGGGAGTGGCTGCGCACTGGGTTTACAAGCTCAGAAGCAACGGCGGCATGGGAGACAGCTCCGAAGCTCAGATGTACGCCAACCGCTGGATGCAGAGCCTTAAGGATCTCATGAACAATACCTCCTCGTCCTTTGATTTTCTGGAAAACGTCAAGGCCAATCTGTTCCCGGAGGAGATCTACGTCTTTGACGGCAGCAGCAAGGTGCTGGAGCTTCCCAAGGGCGCCACGCCGGTGGATTTCGCCTACGCCATCAGCGCCGATCTCGGCCATCGCTGCCGGGCCGCCGAGGTGGATCACAAGCCCTATCCTCTGGACAAGGCCCTGTCCTCAGGACAGCAGGTGCGCATTATCGAAAGCGAAACTCCATTCGCGCAGCCCCGCTGGCTGGATTCGGTAGTCACCCTGAAGGCCAGGCAGGCCATAAAGGCTTTCCTGCAGGGCATCAATGCCGCCAGCTCCGAGGAACACGGCAGAAAGCTCTTGCAGCTGGCCATGGGAGATGTGCCCCTGGACAGCATCGATCCCGCCAACATCGCCCGGGTGCTCCGTACCATACATATCAGCACTCTCAACGAGCTCTTCCGCCGCATCACCATGGGGGAATCCAATGCCGTGCTGGTGGCCCGGGCTCTTCTGGGGGATCGGGGCGACTCGGTGGCTGCCGGTGATACCGGGAACGAAATTATTTCCAATATCGAGGGCGTGAAGCACGAGTTCGCTTCCTGCTGCTTCCCCCTGCCGGGAGACCGCATCACCGGCATCTACGACGGCAACAAGGGTCTTCTTATGGTGCACCGCACCTCCTGCCCGTCTATTTCCGAAGCGGAAAAGAATCCCTTTGTAACCTGTCTCTCCCTGTCCTGGAACAAGAACTATCAGGGCCATGCCTTCTTCAAGACCGCCCTCCATATTCAGTACATCACCAGACCGGCCATTCTGGGTGAAATCGTGAGTCTGGTGAGCATGACGGGAGCGGAGATCCTGTCCATTACCCAGACGGATTACCGCGAGGAAAGCGACCACAGCCTGGATATTCTGATAGAGATCAAGAATCAGAGCCATCTGGAAAACGTGGTCTCCACCCTGATCAAGATTAACGGCATCAAGGACGTTACAAGAAGGAAGAGAGTTCCGGAAAACAGACCGGACTGATACGCATTTGTGTAAGGAACCGGGGAGACTGCTTATTGCTTATTATCCCATTCCCTTATCCAGAGCTGTCAGCCAATCCGTCTCGCCGGCAGAAAACAGCAGAATGCCGAGTGATCCGCCCTCCGGAACTTCAGATTGTCAGGAAAGAAGAGCGCTCTGAGTTTGACCTGCTCCGGAAAAGTTTCCGGAATTTTCTGAGACTATTCCCGAATGTATGAGATCCATACTTAACCTCCGCCGGGAAAATATCATTTTCCCCCTGAATCAGAAAATCAACTCACAGGAGGATCCCGCACATTGCATTCTGCAAATGGATTCTAATCCAATTTAAAAAAACTCACCTTTTCTGACATGGAAGAAGAAACCTTCTCCAATTCATCTGAGATAACCAGGGATTTATTGATCTGCGTATTGGTTTCGTTGGTGGAATCCGCAATAATCTGCATATTATCAGTAATATTCTGACATGTGGCAGACTGTTCTTCAGTGGCCGACGCAATCTGCAGGATCTGATCATGAACAGTTTCCACAGATGAATTGATGATGTTTAAACTCTGCTCAATAGCATTGGTATCCTCGGCGATTTCATTCATCTTTTGCACATTCACATCCATGGTGGAGGTGGTCTGCCTTACCATGTCCTGTATTGACGTGATCATGCTGCTGATTTCCTTTGTGGAACCGGAAGTTCTTCCCGCCAGCAGTCTTACTTCATCGGCAACAACGGCAAATCCCCGGCCGTGCTCGCCTGCTCTTGCCGCTTCGATTGCCGCATTGAGAGCCAAAAGATTAGTCTGCTCGGCAATATCCTGAATCGTATTGATAATTCCGCTGATCTGCTGGGTATGGTCCCCAAGCTGATGTATCAGCGCAGCGCTTTCATTAGTCTGCTTTGAATGCTCACGAATCTTGTTAACTGTATTACGAACCTGTTCAACGCCGGATTTAACAACATTCTGCACCTTATAGGAATAATTTGAGGCCTCCGAACAATTATGGGAAATCACCTTGGAGGTACTGGCCATTTCCTCGCAGGCCGCGGTAACGCCTAATGACTGCTCCAATACTTTGGCCGATCTTGCTGTAATATCATTATCGGCATCAATAAGAAACTTGGCTTTCTTATGCAGGGACAAGGCGTCATCATTGATGCCGGACATAATCTTTCTGAGGAAATCGCACATGGATGCAAAGGATCGGCTTAACAGACCGATTTCATCTCTGGATGAAGTTTCAAGCTTCTGAGTAAGATCCCCCTTGGTGATATTTTCGGCAATCACGCCAAGTTTTTTCAGATTTCTCATAGGTATGATAATAGACGATGCCATGGTAAAAGTAATGAGAAAGGCTATTATCATCCCGGTCACGGACACCGCTATAAAACTGCCAGCCGAAGTCACCTGGTAAATATCGTCCAGGGTATCACGGGTCTCTTCATCGGCAATTTTGATGATGCCATCCACGCTTTTGTCAATCTCATTGCCGATAGGAACCAGGTATTTCTGAATAGCCAGATACGCCTCTCTCGGCTTTCCGATTTCCGTAAGTCTGATAACTTCATTTTTCGTGGCATCTTCATAGTCGTTGAGAAGGTTAGACATGCCCTTCGTTATGCTGGCGCATTTATCATGTTTTCCGCAGCGCTGTCTGACATCGTTCAGTACATTCAGAAAGTTCTGCTTATTTTTGCTGAAAGCTTCCTTCTGCTGAACTCTTTCCTGCGCTGTTTCCGTCATGGGGTATTTGATGGCGCTGATTCTGAGTTCCTTGAAAAGAGCCTGCAGGTGCCGGCCGCTGTCCACCAGGCCGATAAGTCCTGTGTTAGTGTCTGCCAGAAATTCAGTATCGTGGAAGGATCGGTTAAATTTGTCAATTCCTATTACAGTCACGGCAATCAGTATCACAATGACTGAAACAACCAGAAATATAAGTCTTCCCGCAATACTGAGATGAAAAAAGCTTCCCTGATGTGCCATAGAACCTCTTATGAATTCAGAACCAGCAACGGAATACAGCTAATTTATATGAATGGTGCGCAAGGGCTGTTTTTCTATGACTCCGGCAAAACACGTTCCTTCCGAATAGCCATTCGCAGCCGTCTAACTAAAAGTGAATATTCTTGCACAGCACTCAGTCATAATCAAGCATAAGCTAGCGATCGCGATCGCCTTCAACAAAATGACAGGAAAGGATAAAAGCATGGGATTATGAAAGAATGAAATCACATGCTCGCATCTCATGAAATCAATCACACCGCGATTTCTTGCGGCGGATCTCTCTTCAATGACTTCTGCCAGAACCTTCACCCTAACTTTTCCCTAACCTTATAACCGCCTTCCCTTTTCTCTGGTTTCACCAGCCCGCATGCTGAATTCCCGTAATAAGTCCTTACCTGTTGTCACTCGGCTTCCATTTTCGCAAGCCTGCTGACTCTCACCGTCACATTCACTATTCCGTCATTGACGAACGCCTTGAAAATCATAAAAATAGATGTTGCCCGAACCATTATTCCGGGCTTAAAAGGGTAATTGGCAGTTACACAGATTAGGACACAGCCTTATGACAGATTCCCAGAAATTACCTGAGAACGCCGCCGCAAACATCGGCCGGCTCAGAGCTGACAAATTCAGGATCGCTTCCTTCGGCGAGGGCTTTATGTGGTGCTGGAACGCCATGTTAAGCATTAAGAACCGCTTATTCTGGACAGTTCTCCTGATAAGCATTGTTTCCGCCGGAGTGGTTTCCATGATTCTGTCGCTCCCTCTGGTGTCCACCTTCATCACCATGCTGTTCTCCGGCCTGGCAGCCTCCTACGCTCTCCAGTACGCATTCCGCAAGGGACGCTCCGTTCCCGTTTTGCCTGATGCGTTTAAGGCCCTGAAGATCAATTTCTGGAAGATGATCCTGCTGGCTTTATGGGATATGCTTATCCGCATAGCCCTTATCTGCGTCGTCTATCTCCTGGTGCTGATATTTTTCGGATCGGGGATTTTTGAAGTGCTGAAGCAGCTCTGGGCTCTTCTGGGAGAATCGGCACAGGAGGCCGGCTTCGCCATTGCCAATATCGCCACCGTAACCGAGCACCAGCTTGGCGAATGCCTCCGTCTTTTTGTCGGAAAGCTGGTGTCGGACACCGCCCTCCTCTCCACGATGCTTTACTACACCTGCATCTATTTTCTGGCCTATTCCCTGATCGCCCTTATCATGTATGCGCTGGAATTTTTCAGTCTTCCTCTGGTGCAGTGCTCCGGCATGCCCGGTCTTAAAGCCATGTGGGAAAGCTTCAAGGCCTTCAGTCTCAATATTATGAGCATTACGGGCATGGCGGTGGGATTTCTCTTTATCTGGCTCGTGTTTAACAGCGTCTGGCTGGTTCTGGGATTCCTGATCCCCTCTTTAGTGGCGCTTTCGGTGTGCGGCGCCACCATTACCACTCTCTTTGTGGCCATTTTCCATATCCTGATTCAGGTAAACGCCACCCGGGATGTGTTCTGGTATCAGTCCTTCCATGATGCGGAACCGCTTTATGAGCAGGAAATCAAAAAAGGTCCCGGCCCTCATATCGCCACAGCGGATTACCCGGAAGACAAGGCCCTCCCGGAAGCCCCGGCTCCGGAACCTCCGGCAGCGTCTGATAATCCGGAAAAGCCGGCATAACAGCATAAAGTCCCCGGATTCCCGGGGATTTTTGCCTCTTGAGTCTCTCCGTTATTGCAGCTTCTGCCGGTTCTTCTCCGGAACATCATCTTAATTCCCGCTCCCGAAAGCCGCATTTTGCGGGCAAAACTCACACCGCATCACTAAAAACCGGGGACAAAGCAAACATCATCGGTCTTTTGATATACAATGAGGGATTAAAATTATCTGACATCGAATAAGCAGCAGCTTCCGGATTCGCAAATGAAGACCTTTTCGAAGACTTTTTCCCTCACAGTTATTTCGTCCTGCATCGCCATGATTCTGTCCTCCGGAGCAGGGGCAGCGGAGGAAGAAGGCGCCCAGATGAAGCTCATCGCGGAATGCAAAAAAGACGGCATTCAGGAAAACATCTGCACCGAATCAGTGCGGGATCCCAAACTCCAGATCTTTATCGGAGGTCAGTATTACAACGGTTCAAAAACCACCAAGCCCGATTACACCAGAGCTCTGGCCTGGTTCAGAATGGCCGGAAACATTCCGGTGGCAGAATACAACATCGGACTTATCTATGAGCGCGGCGGCTACGGAGTAATGGCCGATACCCAGATGGCCATTGTCCACTACGGCAATGCCGCTGCCGGCATGCACCCGGGAGCCATGTACAAGCTGGGACGCATCTACAGCACCGGAAACAGAGTGGAGCAGGATCTTCCCAAAGCCGGAGAATATTTCCGGGAATCCCACGACCTGGGCTACCCCTACGGCAGCTACGGTCTGGCTCTCTGGTACCTGAACACCATGCCGGATGATCACTGGGATCGGCCGGACATGTGCAATAAGGTGAAGAATCTTATTATGAAGGCCGAGGACGGGAAGGTGCCGGAGGCCTTTACTCTGGAGGGGATCCTCTATGAAAAGGGCATCCTCTGCACCGAACAGAGCGACGACAAGGCCGTGGAGCTTTACAACAAGGCCTCCTATGAAGGGGATTACCAGGCCCAGAGCCGCAGCTCCGAGCTTCTGATCCGTAACGGCAGGATCGATGAGGCCTTCAGAATGCTCACCGCTGCCGTCAATGATGAACGGAACCCCTACGCCATGTGCGTGCTGGGAGAACTCTTCAGCAGTAAAAAATCCGGCTCCCGCTACGATCCTGAAAAAGCCCGGGATATGTATCAGAAGGCCGCCGATATCAATGCTCCCTGCGGGCTCTTCCATATCGGGCTCGAATACTTCCAGGAACCGGATGCCGACTATGACAAGGCTCTGGAATATTTCACCAAAGCTCAGGAAAACGGCAGCTCCGATGCCGAATATTATCTGGGACTGATGTACTCCCGGGGCATTGGCGTTCAGGAAAACACCTCCAAGGCCATCCGGTTCTTCAAGAATGCCAATCTGGCCGGAAACCTCGAAGCCCAGAACGCTCTGGGAGAAATGTTCATTTACGGCAACGGCGTAAAACAGAATTACAAAACCGCCTTTAACTATATCAAGGGCAGCGCGGATGCCGGACGTCCGGAGGCCATGATTAACATGGGCCGGATCTACGCCTACGGACTCGGTCAGCCCCTGGATACCGAAAAGGCCCGGGAGTGGTACCTCAAGGCGCAGGCCAGCGGCATAGATGCTCTGCCTTACCTGGGAGAACTGGAAATCCGGGAAGGCAAATATGAATCGGCTTTGGAAAAGCTGACGGAATCCGAAAAGAATCCCAACTCCGAGGCCGAATTCTGGCTGGGCTATATGTATGAACACGGACTGGGAGTTACCAAGGATCTTAAGGAGGCTCTGAATTACTACGAGCATTCCGTGGCTCATGGCAGCACCCGGGCTCTGGTAGCTCTGGGGCGGATGTACCAGGAAGGCGTCACCGGAAAACCCGAACCGGAAATGGCCTTTGATCTCTATCAGAAAGCCGCGGACCGCAAGGAACCGGATGCTATTTATCATCTCGGTCTGGCCTACGAAACCGGAAACGGCGTCAAGGCGGACAATCAGAAGGCCCTGAGATACTTTTCCGAAGCCGCCAAGAGCGGCCATCCCGAGGCCATGTACTACGTAGGCCGGTATATGGAGGAGGGGGTGTTCACCACCTCCAATATTCAGGAGGCGGTGAAATACTATAAAACCGCCGCCAGCCGCGGCGTTGCGGAAGCGGAAATGGCTCTGGGCCGCTGCTATGAGGAAGGCACCGGCGTCTCCCGTTCTCTCCCGAAATCCTATGAAAACTATCTGGCCGCCGCCACCCACGGCAATCGCGATGCCATGAGGATCACCGGCGACAACCTGATGAAGGGGAACGGCACGGAAAAGGATCCCAGCAGCGCCTATGTGTGGTATGAGAAGGCCGCCGATCTGGGGGATCCCTATGCCGCTACCGTTACCGCCAAGGTCTATGCTCAGGGCTATGACAATCCCCGGAATCCTGAAAAAAGCATCCAGCCTGACGCTAACAAGGCCAGAAAATATCTTGATATCGGCATCAAACAGAATTTCCCGGATGCCCAGGCATTTAAGGGTCTGTGCCATCTTCATGGCTGGCTGATGGAAAAGGATCCCAAAAAGTCCTTCAACCTCTTCATGGAGGCAGCTGAAGGAAATCCTCCGTATCCGGGCAATACAGAAGCCCTTTACTACCTTGGCTATATGTATGAACACGGCATCGGAGTCACCCAGAACTTCATCAGCGCCGTGACCTGGTATGAACAGGCAGTGCAGCAGCACAATCACGAGGCAGAACTGGCTCTGGGACAGCTGTATCTCAATGCCACTCCCAGCACCGGCATCACTCAGGACAAGAGTCTCGGCATGCGGCTTATCAGGGATGCGGCTAACGGCGGAAATGAAAAGGCCGCTCAGATCCTGGAAGAGCTGGAATAATTCGAGGTTAAGGTTTATTCGGCTTATTCCGGCGTCCTTGCCGCAAAAATCATGAGAGCTCCGGCAGGGGCTGCCGGGGCCGCGGCGTTCGCATTCCTTTGCCCCGCCCTCTGACGGAGTTCCTATGTCCCTCTTAATCAGGTATATCCGCAACGATCTTGAAGGAGTCTACACCGCCGAGCTTCTCCGGGGTTCCCTGAGCATGCTGTTAGCCGTGATCCTGGAGCAATGCTCCTCTCCCAGTCCGGCCAATGCCTATATCCTCATTATGGGCTTGTACGGCCTCCGCTCCTTGCACGGGACTACCCTCTTCCGCCGTCTCGGCAATATTCTGGTCAGTCTGGCCCTTCTTACCGGCACTCTGGCCCTGTCACTCTGTTTCGGGCAGGAAAAGCTCTGGATCCCCCAGCTTCTGTTTGCGGTCGCCCTCTCCTCCGGCACAGTCTGGGCGCTCCGGAAAAGGCCGGAGATTTCCGGCACGGTGATGTTCATGAGCGTGTTTGCGGTGGTGAATTTCGGCATGGGGCTTATTGACCATGACCATGAGATCCTGCTTCCGGATCTCCTCCGGGCCTCGCTTTTGGGAGGCGGTGCCGTATTTTTGAGCGTGCTCCTGGTTCCCTTCTTAAAAATTCACTGGTGCGCGGTCATAAACCACTGCTTTTATCATGATCTCCGGGAATATGCCCGAGTCATGACGGATCTCCGGGATCTCAATACATTTTCCGAAATCAGGGACTCCGCAAAAAACCGCCTCCTCATGCTGCAGAGCTCCCTCTTCAACATTACCTCCTACGTTAATGATCCGGTAAGGAAAGCCCGCTATATCCGGCTCCTGAATGCCCTTCTCCTCATCACCTACTGGCCCCACGGCCCGGACGCCCCGGAGGAGCATCAAAACCGCATTGTCAGCATCAGGAAGGGGCTTTTCGAGAGGCTCCACAGGATCCTTTCCGCCCGGAATCCGGAAACCCTTGCAGCGCTCCTTCAGGATCTGGAAAACTTCAAAAGCGAAATCCGGGTTTTGCCGCGGGATCCCTTCTGCGGCGGGGAAATGACCGGGGAAGCCGCAATGGCGATTCAGGAAATCACCGCCCTTATGAAGGAGAGGCAGCCCCATGACTGATAATGCCAAGAGCCCTCCTAAGACACCCCGGAAACATCTGCTCCCGGATATGCTGCTCGCAAGGCAGATGCTGTCCATGGGAATATCCATGCTCATTGCCGAGGGGCTCTCCTTCCTTTATCCTGCAGATCAGAGCTTCTGGATCCCTCTGACCTCCTTCTGCGTCTGTCTTTACATCAGCACGCCCCTGACCGCCCTGAGACGCACGGCGCATCGCATTCTGGGGAGCCTTTACGGGGTGATTATCGCCGGCATTGTCTGTCTGGTGTTCCCGAATACCGCCGGCCTTCTGACCTTCCTCGTCATCTTCGCCGGGCTCACCCTCTGGAGCCGGGCCTTTGCCAGTCTCTACTGGCTCTTTGTGGCCTTTATGACCGCCTCGGTGATCATGCTGCTGGCTCTTCTGATGCAGCATACCTCCCTGACCCCGAATTACCTCATCACGGAAAGAACGGCCTTTACCCTGCTGGGAGCGGCCATTTCCCTTCTGGTGAGTTCTCTCGTGATGCCGGCCACGGAAAGGCTGGATATGCTCCGAACCTACCGGCACTACCTCACCATGTTCTATCTGGAGTACCGCATCTCCATCTACCGGCTCACGGAAACCGAAATTCCGGATCCCGATCTTAATCCCCGGGACATCTTCAAAAGCGCCCGCGCCTATCAGGAAAAGCTGCCGGTATGGCGTTATGCCCTGTTCTTCAATGTCTTTATCTACCGGTGCTTTGTGCGGTTTCTGCATCGGATCCATAAAATGCGGCTTATGAACCGGGTGCTTCTTACCAGCATCTCCTCCCGGACGCCTGCCGCTCCTCTGGATGAGGACACCAGAAGGCTTCTTCAGCAAAACCGCATCATCACCAAAAGAGTTCTTCTGGCGCTTATTCGCCTGAACCGGGATGAGGCCGGGAAACGCCTTCAGGATCTCGCAAAAATCAACAGTCTTCTGGAGGAAAGAATGGGCCGGGAGCAGGGACTCAGCCCGGCCATCATGCTTACCCTGAGAGAAATTGAGAACGATCTTGATCATCTGATCAAAGGAGCCGTGCAGCTGTATCTGACCTGCAAAAACGGAAACCGGGACTGATATCTCATGAGATACCAGAGGAGAAACCTGAGAAATACCGGAACTGCTGTCAAAGGATAAAATGAAAAACTGCCAGACAAAGGAAAATCAGGCAGTTTTCCCGGAAAGGGGCCAGAAAACCGAAAGCCCGGGTGGATATCTCTTCCCGGGCCTCGAGGGATCCCCGGCTACGGGAGCCCGTAGCCGGCGGACTGGTACAGTCCGTACCACTCCTCTCTGGTAAGATTAACGTCTGCAGCCCTGAGAAGATCGGCAAAATGATCCGGATTTACCGTTCCCAGAACCACCTGCAGATTTTTATCCAGACGGAGATTCCAGGCAGCGGCCACGGCGGCTTTGGAAACCTGATACTTCCGGGCGATCTCATAGAGTCTGCCGTTCAGAGGGCCGTACCCAGGATTGTCAATAAAGGAGCCCTGGAAGGTACCGAACTGGAGGGGACTCCAGGTCTGGATCCGGATCTCATTGGCGCGGCAGTAGTCCAAAGCCCCCAGAGATCTGCTGAGGCCGTTATTGGAATAGGTATTGGTCTCCAGCCCTTCCGAAACCATGGGAGCAAAGGCCAGACTCAGCTGAAGCTGGTTATAGGAAACCTTGCTCCGAAGATGACGCTGCAGATAGTCGATCTGGGCCGGATGGAAGTTGGAAACGCCGAACTCCATCACCTTGCCGGAACACTGCAGCCTGTCAAAAAGTTCGCCGATCTCCTCCGGTTCCCAGAGAGCGTCAGGACGGTGGATAAGGAGGATGTCGAGATAATCAGTGCCGAGACGCTGCAAAATGCCATCCACGGCGTTCTCCATGTAGGCGGCGGAATTGTCATAGCCTAAGCCCGGTCTGATGCCGCACTTGGACTGGATAACCATGCTCTCCCGGGGGATATTGCGGGATCTCCGCCATTCTCCGAACAGGGTTTCGCAATAGCCGTTGCCATAGATATCCGCATGATCAAACCAGCGGATTCCGGCTCCCCAGACATAGTCAAGAAAACCGAAAGCTCCGTCGTGACCGCGGCCGGCAAGACGCATCATGCCGGAAATAATTCGCTGAGAGATATCTGTCTGAGGTGTATTCATAGAGGATCAGGCTCCTTTTTACGAAATGGCAACGGGGTAAGCACCTTGAAATCAAGGAAGGACTGTCATGGGCATCCGGCATCATGAATGCCCGGTGACGCTCTTTCCTCGCGGAATCATCCCGGAAAAGCGATCAATTTCCGGTGTGCTCAGTTCAGTGTAGCAGCAATCGGGAACAAAAAAACAGCGGGAGACGGCAAAACTGGATCTCAGATCATGAGAGAATGCAAACGATGGGAGTTTTCATGAAAATGCCTGGAAAATGCCGGTCTCCCGGAAAAAGAACAAGCCTGCGCCCGGGAAAACCGGACACAGGCTCTTTATATCTTCAGCGGCTCCTGAAAGGGGCAGGCCGCCTCTTCAGGATGCTTCCTTTAGCCGCCCAGCGCTACCATGCAGATTATCATGATCTGCGGACTCAGAATACGCAGGAACATGGTAAACGGATATACGGTGGCATAGCTGAGAGCGGAAGCCTCGGAACTCTTGTAGAGACCGTTGGCAAAGGCCAGAGCAGGAGGATCGGTCATGGAACCGGCCATCATGCCGCACATCTGGAGGTAGTTGACGTGAGCCACCTTGTAGGCCAGCACGCCGGCAATCAGGATGGGGATAAAGGTTACAAACACGCCCATGCCCATCCAGGTCAGACCGTCGCCGTGAATAAGGTCGTCAAAGAAGCCGTTAGCGCCGGATCTGAAGCCTACAATCGCCAGGAAGAGCACGATGCCGATTTCCCGGAGGGCGCTGTTGCCGGCTGAAGGCATGAACCAGTTCATCTTGTTGAAGGTAATGGTATGACCGTAGCAGGAAAGCAGAATAGCCATTACCAGAGGACCTCCGGCAAGACCCAGCTTAAGCGCGGCGGGGAGTCCCGGCACCGGAATGGCCAGGCAGCCCAGGCACATGCCGAGAGCCAGCCCCACGAATATCGGGAGCATCTTCACCTTGGAAAGAGCTGCGGCGCTGTTGCCCAGAATCTTTATTACCTCGTTAATGGATTCCTGACGGCCCACCAGGTTGAGCTGGTCACCGAAGTTAAGCACCGTGCCGCTGTGGGGAATAAAGCTGACGCCGGTACGGATGACACGGGAGATCACCACCTCGTGGCGAGACTTGAGATCCAGTTCCTCCAGAGTCTTTCCGAATGCCTTGTCGTTGGTTACCACCACCTTCTGAACCGTTAACTCGGAGCCCTTGGTAGTAGTGAGAGAATCCTTGACCTTTTCGCCGATGTTTTCCGAAGCCTTTCTCAGGTTTTCATCCTCGCCCACCAGATGGAGGATATCCCCCTCCTGGAGTACCACATCGACCTTGGGCACCATGAGAACTTCGCCTCTCTTCAGACGGGAACAAACCACCTTGTCATACTGAAGAGCCATCACATCACCGAGCTTCTTGCCGGCATACAGAGGATTCTTAAGCACCACGTTCAAGGTGTTAAGATCCTTGCGGCCGTTCTTCTTCATGAGATCGTAGCGCTCGCCTTCCTTGTTGACGTCAATGCGGAAGATCATTTTGATAAGGAACATCACCATGATAATGCCCAGCACGCCAAATGGATAAGCCATGGCATAGGCTTTGGGAACATTGGCGGAAATCAGCCCCTTGGCATTAAGATCCGCTCCGCTCAGGGAGGAAGCCAGATCGTTTATCATCTGCTGACCGGCGCCCAGTGCGGGAGTATTGGTAACCGCGCCGGAATAAATGCCGATAACATGATCGATGCGCATGCCGAAAAACAGATTGTAGGAGGTGGCAATGAGGGCTCCCAAAAATACAATCAGCACTGCAAAACTGATCAGCTTGAGACCGTTGCCCTTCAGACTGGCAAAAAAGCCCGGGCCCACCTGAATGCCGATGGTATACACGAAAAGGATAAGACCGAATTCCTGCATGTAGTGCAGAATATCGTTGAATGCCACGAACTTGGCATATTTCTGAACCGTACCCGGATCCGCGGAATGCGCTGCCTGAGCAAGATCTACGGCTGACGGGATCCACCCCATATACGAAGCCAGCCATCCGACAAATATACCACCGAAGAGCACGCCACCGATACCGATGCCGACTCCGCGAATTCTTATATCTCCAAGCAGTATGCCGACTATCGATACCAGGGAAATTAGCACCGTAATCACAGCTATGGTACTGCTGAAATCAAAGAGTCCCATA
>JAEEGL014906494.1_pt1 | contig 19485 bp, 17 predicted proteins | sample 9134231 | NCBI WGS metagenome assembly JAEEGL01 (sample SAMN16246548, study PRJNA631951) | gut metagenome | biome: gut microbiome; feature: rumen; material: fiber-attached | host: Bos | place: Iran: Karaj | collected 2018-10
AAATTATTTGTGTTAAAGAAATTGTACGTGAACTAAGTTAGTTCTTACCAATCATGATTGATTGTGTGTGTACATAGTCTTTTCTTAGACTAAATTTCTACACTATGAAGTTGTCAATGTTCATGAGCCTTTCGGCTCGCGTACACAACATACATTATGTCGTGAACAGTTAATATCATACTATCTGAAGGAGCATTTGTCAACATCTTTTTTGAGGTTTTTAAACCTTTTTAAAAGATTTAAATCTATTGATTTTCAGCCGCTCTTAAAACAGACAGCTTTCATATAATAACAAAGGTGTCGACCAAAGTCAACACCTTTTTTGATATTTTTATATTAATCATAAAAAATCAGACAATTCAGCTCTTTCACTCGCACGAAAATCCTCATTTTTCAACCTTTCTGTGCAAGCCGAAGGCCACATACAGTACCGCAGCGATGGCATTCATTACTCCGAAGAGCAGATATACCCCGGCTCCGCCTGCCAAATCCAGCATCACGCCGCCGATTAGCTGGCAGATGATTCCCGAAATCGAAGAGCTAACCACATAGTAAGCGGATATCGCAAGCCCGAGGCTGCCCCTGTCCGCAACCTTCGCCACATACTTGATAATCTCCACGAGTATAATGCCGTTTACCATGCCCTGCAAAAAGAAGAACGCGGTGAGCAGGAACGTCGAAGGTACGGTCGCATACCAGAGAAATCGGACTGCCGATATAATAATAGAAAAAAGAATCATTCTTTCGAGGGTGAACCTCTGCGAAAGCCTGCCCGCAATCAGCATGAACGGTGCTTCGCTGCCGACCATCAGCAGCATCGCAAAACCCACGCCCGCGAGGTCTCCGCCCGCATCCTCGTAGAGGAAGCTGAAGTAGGTATTGTTCGCCACATTCGTGCCGCCCACAAATATCGCCACAATCAGGATCTTCAGGTAAGTCCTGTTCTTGAGAAGATCCGCATACCCCACCTTCGCAGCCTTCTCGGCAGCGCTGTCTTTACTGCTGCCGGCTCCGCCTTTTGGCAATGCCTTGGCTCCGGCAGTGCTTGCCTCTGCCTCTTCTTCGCTTACCTCGCCTGCGGCCACATCGTAAGCCTCGAGAGTCTTGTCGGCGCGCCTTCTGCTTACACGGAAAGGCAGGTCTCCGCGAATGCGGCCGATGGAGGCGATTGTAACCATGGAGAGGGCAAAGCCCAGCGTGGCGATGAGGAAGATCACCTGCGTGCCGAACGTATTTGAAAGCCGACCCGCAGCGAAAACCGAAACAGAGTAGCCTATCGCGCCCCACATGCGTATGGCGTTAAAGCGCTCGCCGTCCTCCATTACCATCGCATCCGAAAGAGCGTTAACAGGCTGCTGGAAAAAGTAAAGTCCCGCATAGGCCACGAGGAACAAGAGGTACAGCTTTATTGCCGGCAAAATCATGCATATCACTGCAGTTGCAGTAAAGAGCAGCATAACTACTCCGCTCTTGCTCTTTGCTCGGCTGTATATGCCGCCCCAGAAGGCTGTTGCAAAAATCGCAGCAAATGTGCCCGCGCCCGTAATCGTTCCGATTTGCGTACCGGAAAAGCCTATGTCATCGAGGTACTGGCCTATCAGAGGATAGACTCCGCCCATTGCGGCATAGGTGAGCGTGTAAAGCGCTATGTAATTCCAAAAAGACGATTTTCTTTTCATAACATAATGACTATAGCATTTTTCCTTTTTGCGTTCAATAGTGAGTTTATGAAATCTGCGCCTGCCGCATTTTCGTATTGTGAAACGCTTTTTCGCATTTTGAAATAATTTTACTGTTTTAACCTGTATTTTTGTCCTATATCTATTGCGCCGCAGAAAGTGCGGTGCTAAAATTACATCATCATAAAAGAAAAACATGTAGAGTAGACATTGTAAGTCAAGTGTCACGGGATGGGATGTCGCCCGTGAACGAAAAGCCGTTCATTAGGTTTGCTGTGCAATGTCGCGTCCGCTGCTACAAACGACATCCTCTTTTATATAAAGGAGGTTTTTTTAATGAAAAATTCAAACACAGTGCGCCTGGTAACGATAGCGCTTATGATCGCTATGGAGATTATCCTCACCAGATTCCTTTCGATTAACACCCCGATATTAAGGCTCGGCTTTGGATTCCTTCCTATCGCGGTTACGGGAATCCTCTACGGTCCGCTTTGGGCGGGCGGCGCATATGCCATAGGCGATATCCTCGGTGCAAACCTGTTCCCTACGGGAGATTTCTTTCCGGGATTTACGCTTACGGCTTTCCTCTCGGGCCTGATTTTCGGTTTCTTCCTGCACGGCCACGAGGTTACGTGGAAGAGGAGCCTGCTCGCAAGCTGCACGGTTGTACTTCTTTGCGATCTGTTGCTCAACACGCTCTGGCTCAGCATCCTCTACGGGAACGCATTTATAGTGCTCCTCCCGACACGAATCCTGAAGGTAGCTTTTGCTATCCCTGTTGAGACGGTGCTCATCAAGCTCACCTATGACCGCGTGCTCGCAAGAGGGCACTTCGTTCCCAGACTCCAGCGCCAGTAAGGCTGATAAATAATGAAAACCCCCGGGATGACCCGGGGGTTTTGCTATTCTTCTATGATTTCGTACATGCCTGCCGCATCTTCCTTTCGGCAGGATTCTGTAAGCGCTAGGACGCGCGCGGTGATTGAGCTGTTACCGAACTGAATGTGGATAACATCGCCCACATTAACCTCGGTGCCCGCCTTTGCCACCTTTCCGTTTATCGACACTCTCTCCGTGTCGCACGCTTCCTTTGCAATCGTGCGGCGCTTAATAAGCCGCGAGTTCTTTAAAAATTTGTCGATCCGCATAATTTTACACCTCATCCGTCGCCTTCGGCGACACCTTCCCCTCGAGGGGAAGGCTTAAATTTTGTGGCGCCGCCACAGGACATTTTAACAAGCCGTACATGAAAAAAGCGGTCCCGTAGGGGATCGCTTTATTCATGCATTAAGTGGATTACTTGTTTACAGAATCCTTAAGAGCCTTACCAGCCTTGAATACAGGAGCCTTTGATGCAGGAATCTTGATGATTTCGCCAGGCTTACGAGGGTTGCGGCCCTGACGAGCCTTTCTTGTTCTAGTCTCGAAAGTACCAAAGCCGATGAGCTGTACCTTGTCACCCTTTACGAGTGCCTTTTCTACGGATGCAACGAATGCGTTTACAGCAGCCTCAGCGTCCTTCTTTGTGAATCCTGTCTTTTCTGCAACTGCAGCAACTAATTCAGCCTTATTCATGAATAAATCCTCCTTAAAAATAATAGACTAAAATGATTTATGAAAAATCAACTTCGCTTCTTCCCACAACGCGTCCATCTCTTTAAGGGTCATATCCTCGAGCCGCCGGCCACTTTCAATAGCCTTTTCCTCGATATAACCGAATCTGCGGGTGAACTTGTCGCTCGTCCGTGTCAATGCGTATTCCGGATCCACATCAAGGAATCTGGCTGCATTTACCACTGAAAAGAGTAAATCTCCAAGCTCTTCGGATATTGCCTCCCTGTCGGATGATTTGCATGCGCTAAGGAGCTCCGTTGTTTCTTCTTTAATTTTATCGAAGGCACCGCCTACATCATCCCAGTCAAACCCGACATCAGCCGCGCGCTTTTGCACTTTGTACGCACGTGTTAAAGCCGGCAATGCCCTGGGTACGGACAGCAGTCTCTGATGCTGTGAGACTTGCGCCTTTTCTTCACGCTTTATATTTTCCCATTTTTCCAACACTTTGTCAACGGTTTTTGCACTTTCTTGCGAAAAAATATGGGGATGACGCCTAATCATTTTCTCACATTCCTCGTTTATTACCTCAGTCATGGCAAAATTGTCAGATTCTGCCGCAAGTGAAGTGTGAAAAACGACCTGCAACATCACATCTCCGAGCTCTTCGCGCAGGTTGTCCATGTCCTCATTGTCGATGGCATCCGCCACCTCATATGCCTCTTCAAGCATACATCCGCGAATCGATTTGTGATCCTGTTCCTTGTCCCACGGACACTCCTTTCGCAAAAGCTCTATAAGATCAATCAGCCTGCGAAAAGCCTCCTCGGGCGTCTTTGCTTCTTTTCTGAGCTCAGGATATTTTACTTCACACATAGTTTTCACCTATTTCACAAACTTATCTACAATTTTCACCAGCTTCTTGCCCTTTGGCAGTAACAGCACTTCATCGCGTGTAATAGTCTTTGTCACAAACAGCATAACACCGTAAACAACTGCCGCAAGCGCCACAGCGCACATTGTCGAAAGAGCATTGCCCATAAACAGGAAGCAGAGCTTGTAGGTTCCGATTGCAACTGCGGACATCACAAGACCGTTCACAAGCGGCTTTATGTATGTCAGGCCTATGTCAAATTTCGCGCCGGTATATTTCTGAACAGCCAGAAGGTCAAGCGTCGCCGCGATGATGTAAGCCACCACCGTGCCTATTGCTGCGCCCTTCGCGTTGATTGCATGTATGCCGGTAAGCCAGTATGTCACGGCAATCTTCGCACATGCTCCGATGGCGAGGTTCCTTACCGGAATCATCTGCTTGCCGATGCCCTGAAGCACACCGGTCAGCGTCTGAATCGTCGAGAGGAAGATGACACCGAAGGCCATGATAAAGAGGCACGGAGCCGCACCGATCGCCGCTTCTCTTCTGAGCGGATAGAGCAGAATCATAATCGGCTCCGAAAGGCTCATCAGTCCGAGTGCACAAGGGATGCCGACGATTACGGCAATGCGAAGTCCCACCTGCACGTCCTTTCTGAGGGAGTTCATGTCTCCAAGCTTAAAGGATGCGGCTATCGCAGGCACGATGCTCATTGCTACCGCCTGCGTCAGCACCTGAGGGAAATTTATAAACGGCCCGGCAAAGCCTGTAAGCTGTCCGTAGAGGCTCTTCGCGTCCGCATAGGACCAGCCCGTGGCCTGCAGCCTGTTTACAACCATTCCCGTATCTATAAAGTTCATAATCGGCATAATCGCCGCGCCGATTGTAATAGGCACTGCGATTGCGAAAATTCTCCAGAGAATCTTGCTGCCCTTTTCGTGCTCGAGCCCGCGGGATTTGCTCTCCTCTATTTCGGCCTTCATGGCGCTGCGCCTACGGAAATAGATGATGCAGACCGCGAGAAGTCCGCCGATTGCGCCCGCTGCCGCGCCAAACGATGCACCTGCCGCCGCATATTCCGTGCCCTTCTTTAAGAGCACATAAGCAAGTGTAAGCCCCACGCCCACGCGGAAGAGCTGCTCCACCACCTGCGAGACCGCCGTCGGATTCATATTCTGCCTGCCCTGAAAGTACCCACGAAAGGCTGCCATGGTCGGCACCAGCAAAAGTGCACAGGCAACGGATCTCATCGCGAATTTTGCGTCCGGAAGACCTATCGCATTAACGATGAGGCCGGCTCCGAAAAAGCATATCGCAAAAGATACTGCTCCTATCGAAAAGAGGAGCAGAAATGATATCTTAAATACTCTGTGTGCCTCGATATCGTTGCCAACCGCTATCCTTTCGGATACCATTCTTGAGATGGCTATCGGGATGCCGCTTGTGGCAAGCGTCAGAAAGAGCACATATATAGGATATGCAGCCTGGTAATAGGCCATACCCTCATCACCTATCATATTGCCGAGCGGGATTCTGAAGAATGCGCCCAGCACCTTTATGATGATGCCGGCAACGGCGAGAACCGCCGCGCCGCGAACGAAAGATTTGTTTGCCATTAATAATTAAAGTTCCTTTAATATCTTATTTTTGGCTGCGTCAGCCTCGAATACCGCCTTTTCCAAATCGATGCGAGTATATTCGCCGTTTTCGTACAGCACATTGCCTTCAATCATAGTCATCATGATTTCCGCGCCGCTTGCGGAATAAACGAGGTTGCTTAAAAGGTCATGAACAGGCTGCATGTTTGCCGCAGAGATGTCAACAACAATAAGGTCCGCTTTGCCGCCCTGCTTTACAAGTCCGCAGTCGTCTCTGCCCTGTGCTATAGCGCCTGCCCTTGTCGCAGCATAGATTGCCTGCTTCGGTGTAATGAGCGTAGGGTCGCCGAAGAAGCACTTCATAATCAGCGCAAAGGTCTTCATTTCGGAAAAGATATTGTGGCTGTTGTTGCTGGCAACCGAATCGGTTCCGATTGCAACATTGATGCCCTCGCTCAGCATGGCAGGCGCATTGCAGACACCGCTTGCAAGCTTCAAGTTACTGATAGGGTTGCACGCAACGGTTACACCCTTTTCCTTTAATATCTTTCTGTCCTCAGGCGTAACCCATACGCAGTGAGCCGCTGTCGCCTTTGTATCAAAAATTCCGAGGTCCGCAAGATAAGCCGTAGGCGTCTTGCCGTGGCGGCCGATGCACTCCTCGTGCTCTGTCTTTGTTTCGGAAACGTGAACCTGCATGCCCGCGCCGATATCCTTCATGTAGTCGGCGAGCTGCTTTGCAACTCCCGGTACGGAGGTGTATTCCGCATGGAGTGACATATCAACCTTGATTCTGCCATTATCTGTATTGTGATATTTCTCGAAGAACTCGATGCATTCCTTTCCGCGAACGGAGGTCTTGAAATCCTCCTCCTTAAATGCTGCGATGGAGCGGGAAATGTTTCCCTTGCATCCGCTGTCCGAATAAGCCTTTGCCATATCCGGGCAGAAATAGTACATATCCGAAACAGAAACCGTACCGAATTTTACGGACTCTGCCAGATCGAGCATGGTTCCCCAGTAAACCGCATTGGAATCGAGGTGATCCTCAAACGGGAATATACGTGTATTCAGCCAGTCCTGGAGCTTCAGGTTTTCGCCGTATCCCCTCATAAGTGTCATCGGTGAATGTGAATGAGCATTGAAAAAGCCGCTCATCAGGAGCTTGCCCCTGCCGTCATAGACTCTGCCGTAATCGCCGCTCGGCTCCTTTTCGCCGATATAGTCGATGCGGTCGTCCTTTATGCCCACATACATGTTTTCTTTTACATCAAGATTCTCATCAAGAATTGTAATATTCTTAAATAACATTGCACCCTCACTTTCCTTTTTCTTTTACAACGTAAATTTAATTTTACACCATCTGTCCGTTTATTTCAAGGTTTCAAGAACCTCTATCGTCTCTCTGAGCTTGTCCTTTTCGACCGAATACCTGATAAAAGGCTTCACGCCGCCGTGGATCAGCAGCCGAGGCCCGAATGCGGCCGAAAGATTCATAAGCTTTTCCGCATTAAGCGGGTTGCTCTGCGCAAAGTGGAATACGATGCGCATCGATCTTGCATCTCTTTCCTCCGCAACGCGTGTGATGCAAAGGCTCTCCGCAAGGGAACGAATCCTGCTGATCTTTGTCAGGTTCACGGTCTCAGGCGGAACATCGCCGAAACGATCCAGCATTTCCTCTAAAATTTCGTCCTCTTCCTCTTCGCAGGTTACCATTGCAATCTTTTTGTACATCTGAAGCTTTAATACCTCGTCGGAAATGTATGTGCTCGGAATGTACGCGGTCGTGCGAAGCTCGATGGAAGCCTCCTCGTGGTCCGGATTTACCACCTCGCCCGAAAGTGCGCGCACCGCATCGTCCACCAGCTTGCAGTAAAGCTCATACCCCACGTCAAGCATGTGGCCGTGCTGCTCCGTGCCGAGTAAGTTCCCGGCGCCGCGAATCTCAAGATCCCTCATCGCCACCTTAAAGCCGGCTCCAAACTCAGTGAACTCCTTTATCGCACGAAGCCTCTTCTCCGCCGTTTCCGAAAGCACCGAGTCTTTTTTGTACATGAGATAAGCGTAAGCTATACGGTTTGAGCGCCCCACCCTGCCGCGAAGCTGGTAGAGCTGTGCGAGTCCGAGCTTGTCCGCATCCAGTATCAGTATTGTGTTGGCATTTGGTATATCTATTCCGGATTCGATGATGGTCGTGGAGACCAGTACATCGGTTTCCTTGTTGATGAAATCTATCATTATCCGCTCAAGCTCGTTTTCCTTCATCTGGCCGTGACCTACGGCAACGCGCGCATCAGGAACAAGCTCCGCAATTTTTGCGGCAATGCGCGAAATTCCCCTGACCTTGTTGTAGAGCACGTAAACCTGACCGTCGCGTGAAAGCTCTCTTTCGATAACCTCACGGATAATCTGATCCTCCTGCTCGAGCACATATGTCTGCACGGGATATCTTTCCTCGGGCGGCTCTTCGATTACCGACATATCTCTGATGCCGACAAGCGACATGTGCAGAGTCCTCGGTATCGGAGTTGCCGAAAGAGTGAGCACGTCGACATTGTTTTTGAGCATCTTTATGGCTTCCTTGTGCTGGACGCCGAACCTCTGCTCCTCGTCAACCACTAAAAGCCCCAAGTTTTTGAACTTCACATCCTTTGAAAGCAGACGGTGCGTTCCGATTACGACATCCACTCCGCCACGGTTTATGGCGCTTGCAATCTCGGCCTGCTGTTTTTCGCTGCGGAATCTTGACATTACCTCTACCTTGAAAGGAAATCTTTCAAAGCGTTCCTTTAATGTATAGTAATGCTGGTTCGCAAGCAGTGTGGTCGGCACCAGCACCGCCGCCTGCTTCCCGTCGCACACACACTTAAAGAGCGCACGCGCCGCAACCTCGGTCTTGCCGTAGCCCACATCTCCGCAAAGGAGCCTGTCCATTGCTACCGGCTTTTCCATATCCTTTTTTATCTCGTCTATGCAGCGGAGCTGGTCGTCCGTTTCTGCATAAGGGAAGCTCTCCTCAAACTCCTTTTGCCACTCGTTATCCTTTGAAAACGCAAAGCCCGGCTCGGACTGCCGCGCAGCCGAAAGCTGCAAAAGCTCGTTTGCCATATTGACAATCGCCGCCTTTGCTCTGGCCTTTGTGGTGCGCCATTCGCTGCCTGAAAGCTTGTTAAGTTTTGGCACTCCGTCATCCGCACCGCTGTATTTCTGAACGATGTCCATCTGCTCCACCGGAACATACAGGACATCCGATCCCGCATATTTGATTTTGATGTAGTCCTTTACATTGCCCTCTATGGCAATCTGCTTTATGCCAGAAAACTTTCCGATTCCGTGATTTTCGTGTACGACAAAATCACCGACACGCAAATCTGCAAAGCTGCTGATCGGCTTGCCGTTTTTCGGTTTGTTCCTATGGCCCTTGCGCTTCTTTTCGCTGAAGATATCGCTGTCGCTTATCCAGCATCGCTTTTCCGTAGGATATTCGATTCCGCCCGAGAGCTTTCCCTCTTTCAGCCAGACTCTCTTTTCAAGGCCCGCTCTTTCCAGAAAATCGCGCAGGTTTTCCAGTCGCTCCTTAGATGAGCAGACTATGGTGACCTTGTAGGAGTTCTTTAAGTAAAGCTTTAGCTCTGATTCGAGCATGTCCATATGGCCTGCGAAAATCGGAGTCTGCTTTGACTGCATGCTGCGCACCTCGTCGTACGCAGTTATCTCTTTTATGTTCTGTGTGAGCGGTGTGAACACATATACACCCGCCCTTTTATAGATTTCGCAAAATTCCTTTTTCCCTGCGAAAACCTGAAAGTCCTTTGGAATGACACTGCCGTTTTCCGTCATCACGGCAAAGTCGTCGGTTAGCTCACTGTCGCGAAGAGAGAGAACCTCGTGGCACCTTATAGGGTCATCCACCATGACGACTGCATCATCATTAAGATAATCCCATACAAAGGTCGGCTCCTCGTAGAAATACTGGAGGTAGTTCTCGAGCAGCTGCAGGTTTGTGGCCGTTTCAATGTATTCGACAAGCTCGTCTCTGCGGTGCGATAGCTTATCCGCTGCCTCGCCCGGGCCGATTTTTCTGATATACTTTGTGTATTCCGCTTTTAGCAGGTTTGCTGCCTTTTCGAAAAGCTCGTCACTACGAAGCAGCTGCTCCGCAGGATAGATTTCGACATATTTAAGGTTCTCCTCCGAGCGCTGCGTATCAATATCGAAGGTTCTTATTGAATCAACCTCCGTATCAAAGAGCTCTATACGGTAAGGGCTGTCAGCATCTGCGGCAAACACGTCGATAATTGAGCCGCGAACCGAAAACTGTCCCCTGCCTTCTATGATTGGGACTCTTTCGTATCCCATTCTCGTCAGCTTTTCTTTTACGATTTCCGGCTCTGCCTCGCCTCCGCGCTCTATCCTAAGCGATGCCTCCTCGAAGGCCGCGGGCGGTGTAATTCTCTTTACCGCTGCCGTGACCGGAGCAATAACGATGCATTCTTCACCCGTGCGAAGAGCCTTTAGCGCCTTCATCCTTGCAAAAAGCTGCTCTCTGGAACGAGCCTCGTAGTGCAGGAATATTCCCTCATCCTCCGGAATAACATATATTCTTTTGTCTTCGCCGGCAAAAAAAGCAAGGTCCTCCGCCAGTCTCTTTGCGCGCGTTGCACTCGAAACTACGATCAGGGCCTGTGCATTTGATTTTGCCACATCTGCGGCAACCGGAGCCACGCGGCTCTCGGATATGCCGGAGATATTAATCGGTTTTTTGTTCATCACTTTCAGCTTTTTTAGGTTTCTTGTCGCGGAGGTTGTAACGGTTCATTGCCTTGTCTATGCCATCGCTTACTATGCAAAGTGCTGCCTTTGCCGCGCGGTCCACCGCATCCTCGAGAAGCGGTACTTCCTCTTTGGAAAAGCCCCCTGTCACGAAATCTCGCAGGTCCATCTTGTCCGCCATTCCGCCGCGGATTCCGATGCGGATTCGCGGGAACTCGTCGCTTTGCAGCTGGAAAACGATGTTTCGCATACCGTTGTGCGTGCCTGCCGAGCCCTTTGCCCGTATGCGGATTTTGCCGGTGTCGAGATCTATGTCGTCATAGATTACAATCAGGTTTTCGATGTCAATCTTGTAAAACTGCATGATTTCCCTGACGGATTCTCCGGACAGATTCATATAGGTTTGAGGCTTTAAGAGAATTACCTTTTCCCCTTTGTAATTCGTTTCGCCCAAGAGTCCCTTGAACTTGATTTTGTTCACGTTAACATCGAGCTTTTCCGCCAGGTAATCGATGGTGATAAAGCCCATGTTGTGATGTGTCTGTTCATATTGTTTGCCGGGATTCCCCAAACCTACAATGACATACATTCAAAACTCCCATAAAGTAAAATCGGGCGTGAGGCAAGCTCGCGCCCGTTAATATTAGTCAAATAACTTGCTGATTGAATCGTTTGTAAAGATTCTGATCATAGCCTCGGCAAAGAGCGGCGCTACCGAAAGAATCTTCATCTTGTCGATCTTCTTTTCCTCTGCAATCGGAGTAGTATTGAGGAGCACCAGTTCTTCGATAGCGGAGTTTTCAATTCTTTCGATTGCAGGACCTGAAAGAATCGGGTGAGTTGCACCGGCATATACTGCCTTTGCACCGAGATCCTTTAATGCGTTTGCCGCATTTGTGATTGTACCTGCGGTATCGATCATATCGTCGATGAGGATACAGTTCTTGCCTTCGATATTACCGATGATGTTCATGATTTCGCTCTTGTTAGGCTCCGGACGGCGCTTGTCTACGATTGCGATTGGGCAGTCGAGGAACTGAGCGACGTTTCTTGCTCTTGTAACGCTGCCGTGGTCAGGTGAAACCACCACAAGGTCGTCAAGATTCTTTTCCTTGTAGTATTTAACTAAGATAGGCATACCTACAAGGTGGTCAACAGGAATGTTGAAATAGCCCTGAATCTGTGCTGCGTGGAGGTCCATTGTTACCACTCTGTCAACGCCTGCTGCAACCAGAAGGTCTGCCACAAGCTTTGATGTGATTGGATCTCTTGCCTTTGTCTTTCTATCCTGACGTGCATAGCCGTAATAAGGAATTACCGCATTAATTCTGCCTGCAGAAGCTCTCTTCATAGCATCTACCATAATGAGAAGTTCCATGAGGTTATTGTTTACCGGGTCACATGTGGACTGCACGATATAGCAATCAACTCCTCTGACTGTTTCCCATAAGTTAACGGAAATCTCACCGTCGCTGAACGTGTTTACCGTTGCCTTTCCGAGCGGCTTGCCCATGATTGATGCAATCTCTTCAGCCAGCTGCGGGTGTGAGTTTCCTGCGAATACTTTGAAATCTGTAAATGCTCCTGCTTTCATTTTTCTCTCCTATTGCAAATATGTAATCGTTGTTTGTACCCGCTCTGCGTCACAGACGGGCAATATAAAATTTAACATATGCCCACATAAAATTCAAGGCAAGTCTAAGTTATTTTTTGTCTTTTTTTAATATTCCCGTGCGCTCAACATAGCCCTCGATATCTTTTTGCTCACGCGTACGGCTGATGCGAAGTGCGCCTGCCGGCACGTCGCGTGTTACCGTGCTGCCCGCCGCAATGTAAGCCTTTTCGCCCACCTTTACAGGCGCCACAAGGTTTGTGTTGCAGCCGATGAAGGCTCCGTCTTCGACCGTGCAGCGCGACTTGCTGTGGCCGTTGTAGTTTACGAACACTACGCCACAGCCAAGGTTTACATCACGCCCAACATCTGAGTCTCCGATGTAAGTAAGGTGGCTCGCCTTTGCGCCGTCGCCCATGCTGGAGTTTTTCACTTCCACAAAATCCCCCACCTTGCAGTGGCTGCCGACGTGGCTGTTCGGTCTCATGTAAGCGAAAGGCCCCACATGAGTTTCCTCGCCGACCGTCGACTCCAAAATGACGGAGGACTGAATGTCGGTACCGTTTCCGATTTTGCTGTCCACTATGCGTGTATTCTGACCGATGAGGCAGTTTTCGCCGATTTCGGTATCACCCTTTAATACAACACAGGGGTAGATTACCGTGCCTCTACCGATTTTTACGTTTTCGTCGATGTAAGCCTGGTAGATGTCGATGAATTCAACGCCGTTTTCCATGTGCTTCATCACAATTTCGAGGCGCTTTGCCTCCTGTTTTTTATAATCTTCGTATGTCATAGTATCTCCTACTTTTCAAAATCCTTGTTTAATATGAGCTCGCCGACCTTGTATATGTCACCCGCGCCCATGGTTAAGACCACATCACCCTTGCCTGCGTGCTCGTACACATAATCCGCAATGCCTTCAAGTGTCGGCACAAATATAACAGGCTTTTCCGGATGCTTTTTGCGGATTTCATCCGCCAGCTTCTCGGAGCTGATCTTGTAGATATTCTTTTCGCGAGCCGCATAAATTTCTGCCAAAACCAGCACGTCCGCATCCGCAAATGCATCGGCGAACTGATCGAAGAGCGCCATTGTTCTGGTGTATGTGTGCGGCTGGAAGCAGCACCAAAGCTTGCTGTGAGGTATCTTTGAGGCCGCCGCAAGCGTCGCCTTGATTTCCGTCGGATGATGAGCATAGTCATCGATTACCTGAACACCGCCCTCCGTTATGCCTGTTATGTCAAATCTTCTGTCTGTACCGGTAAACTCCTCGAGTGTCTCAATGATGACATCAACCGGCGCATCAAGTCTGTGGCAGCATGCAAATGCCGCAAGCGCATTTAATATATTGTGTTCCCCGGGAACCGCCAGCTTTACGCGGCCAAGCTTTTCCTTTGCCTTGCCTTCACCACCTGCGCAGACATCAAAGATAGGTCTGCCCGCCGCGGACCATTCAATGTTTTCGGCAAAGTAATCGCAGTTGTCCGAAAGGCCAAAGGTTACCACTCCCTCCTTTCCGCGCGTAACGGAATGAACGAAAGGATTTGCGTCGTATGCAACAATCATACCGCCGTGTGGCACGAGCTTTGCAAATCTGTCAAAGGATTCGGTGATATGGTTTATATCCTTGAAATAATCGAGGTGATCGGAATCGATATTAAGTATGATTTCGATTTTCGGTGCAAGCGACAGGAAGCTGTCCATATACTCGCATGCCTCGGTTACGAAGTATTCGCTATTACCTACGGCCACATTTCCGTTAAGCTCTGAAAGCGTGCCTCCGACCAGGATGGTCGGATCGAATGCCGCCTTGCGGAGAATCAGCGAAACCATGGATGTGGTTGTGGTCTTGCCGTGAGTACCCGAAATGGCAATGCTGTTTTCATACTCGGTCATGAGCGCGCCGAGAGCCTCGGCTCTTGTAACAGTCGGGATGCCCAGCTCCTTTGCTCTTTTGAGCTCCGGATTGTCCGTGCTCACCGCATTTGTGTAGATTACCAGATCCGCACCCTCGACATTCTTTTCGCGGTGCCCGAGATATACAATCGCTCCCTGCTCAATCAGGTGGTCGGTCATCGCCGATTCCTTCATGTCCGAGCCGGTTACGGTCTTGCCGCGTGCAAGGAGTATTTCGGCAATTGCCGAAACACCTATACCGCCTATGCCTATGCAATGTATCTGATTACAAGCTGCAATATTTATCAATTTAATTACCTCCCGGAGATGGCAAGTGCTCTGTCGATTATGGCGTTTGCCGCATCGAACTTGCTCATCTTTTCAAGCTCGTCACAAGAATCCTTTGTGATGATTGTGATGACATTGGTATCGGTGCCGAAGCCGGCTCCCTCAACCTTCAGGTTGTTTGCAATTATCATGTCTATATTTTTCTTTGCAAGCTTCGCCCGCGAGTTTTCAATCATGTTTTCCGTTTCCATGGAAAAACCGCAAATTACCTGGCCCGGCTTTCTGTTTTCGCCTAAATTTTTTAATATGTCCTGCGTGCGCTTAAGCGGAATCGACATGTCATCGTCCTTTTTCTTTATTTTGTTGTCGGCAACGGTAACCGGTGTGTAGTCGGCAACAGCCGCAGCCTTAAATATGAAGTCGCACCCGCCTGCACGGGCTGCCACTGCCTCATACATATCAGCCGCAGATTTGATGTTTACCGTCTCGACAAACATCGGCGGCTTTAGCGAAGTCTCTCCGCTTATAAGCGTAACCTCCGCCCCGCGGTAGGCCGCAGCCTTTGCAATGGCGTAGCCCATCTTGCCGGTTGAGTGGTTTGTGATGTAGCGCACCGGATCTATTGCCTCCTGCGTCGGGCCTGCCGTCACGAGCACCTTTTTGCCTTCGAGGTCGTGAGGCATCGCAAGGTAGCGCAGTATGTGCTCATATATGTCCTCCGGCTCCGGCATCTTGCCATCGCCTGTGTCGCCGCAGGCAAGATATCCGCTTGCCGCATCGATTACGTCAAAGCCATATTTTTTGAGAGTCTTTATATTGTCCTGAGTTATAGGATTGTGATACATATTCGTGTTCATCGCAGGTACCACCATCTTTGGTGCGGTGCTCGCAATAACCGTTGTGGTCAGCATATCGTCCGCAATGCCGTGAGCCAGCTTTGCAATTATGTTTGCGGTAGCGGGTGCGATGACAATGAGGTCGGCCGCCTTTGCAAGCGATATATGCTTTACATCGTATTTAAAGTCGCGATCGAACATTCCTACCACACATCTGTTGCCCGTTAAGGTTTCAAATGTGAGCGGCGTTATAAACTCCGTTGCATGCTCTGTCATTATGGTGCTTACGTTAGCGCCCTGCTTTTTAAGCATCGATGCCAGCGTTGCGATTTTGTACGCTGCAATTCCGCCGCTTATGCAGAGCAGAATGTTCTTTTCTTTTAACATTTTATCTACCTTTCTTCCCATATGTCCCCAATATATTATTATGCTCCTAAATGGCTCCCATGTCAAAACAAATAAAAAGCGACAGCCCGATTACCGTCGCTTTAAATACATATTTTTTTCTGTTCTTTTGAGATAGCGCAAGGCTAGTTTTCACCCGAGCCGTCTGTGCCCTCTGCGAGTACCTTTTCATACTCGGCAAAGACTGCCTCTTTGATCTTGTTTCTCGTTTCGGATACGAGAGGATGCGCGATGTCTCTGAAGTCGCCCTCGCCCATCTTGCGGGATGGCATTGCGACAAATAAACCATTCTGTCCCTCGATGATCTTGATATCATGTACTACAAATTCGTCATCAAAGGTAATGGAAACAACCGCCTTCATCTTGCCTTCGTCGTTTACCTTACGAACTCTAACATCCGTGATATTCATTAAATGAGACACCACCTTTCCTTGAAGCATAACAAATCACGTTAAGTAATTATACCACACTAAAAATCAAGTAGCAAGGAAAATTATCCAAAAATCTGACTATTCGGAAATACCCTGATTTGCTTTTCTTCGGGATTAACCTCATCCATATAAACAAGCGGCACATAGTCGGCGATTTTCTTTTTCTCCGGCTGCACGCTGGCGATTATGACACCGACACCGGCAACGCTGACATCAAACTCCGAAAGGATTTCGGTGATACCCTTTATTGAGCCGCCGCCCCTCATGAAGTCGTCTATTATTATCGCCTCGGAGCCCGGCTCCACGGCACGCTTTGCAATCGACATCTTCTGTACGCGGTCATACGAACCCGAAAAGTAGTTGATTGAAACCGTCGAGCCTTCGCTTATCTTTGTCTCGCGCCTGATTATCACAAGTGGCAGATTCAGCATCTGTGCGAGCATTGTCGCCACCGGGATGCCCTTTGTCTCTATCGTTGCGATGTAGTCGGCATTTTTCGAGTAAAACTTGCGCGCAAAGACCGTTGCCGCCTTTCGCATAAGGCTGCCGTTTCCCATTATGTCGGAGGTGTAGAGAAACCCTCCGCCCAGCACACGACTCTTGTCCTGAAGCTCTTCGCAAAGCTCGCGCTGCAGAAGCTCAACATCTTCGTCGGATATGCTCGGAATGTAGCGCACGCCGCCGCTTGCTCCCGATGTTGTGACGATTTCACCCGCCTTCATTTCCTTCATCAGCTCGGCCGCCATGTGTAAATCTTCGCTTATGCTGCTCTTCGCCGCTCCGAACATTTCACAAAAGTAGCCAAGGCTAAAGTCCTTGCATGGTGCATCGCTCAAAATCTTAACAAGTGCCGCAACTCTTTCTGTCCTTTTCATAATCCTTTTCCTCGGAATAGGTTCGTTTATATAACTCTCTCAAAATACATGAAGCCTTCATCCTCGCCCACCTGCTTCATCGAGTGAGCGATGGCTTTTGCACTCGGCTCATTTTCTTTGTAGCAATATGCCTTAAGCTTTGCAAAGCCGATGGTGTAGAGGCCGAAATCACCCGCAAGCTTAAATGCCGGTGCCGAAAGCCCTCTGCCGCAATACTCCGGAAGGAGCCGCCAGCCAAGCTTTGCCGAGCCTCTGCCGTCCACCACGAAGTACACCGCTTCGCCTATGAAACGTCCGTCGAGCCTTATGGCAAGAGAAAGTGCGGAGCCGTCCGTAAAAGCCTTTCTCGCTGCCTCAAGGAAACAGCCCGGCACAGGGTTTGGGATATCCTTTTTGTAATCGTAGCCCCAGAACCGGTTGTGACTGTCGTCAAGGCAGAGCCTGTCGTAGTCATTGCTGTCTGAGTCACAGATCGGCGAAAGCGACAGATGTAGAGGTTTATCGCCCGGGAACTGCATTGAAATGAGTTCCCCGCCGTCTGTAAGGCTCTCTATGCTTTCCGCAAACTCCGAAAGCTCGCCCGTTATTTCAAACTCGCCGTTTGGAATAAGCCTAATTGGATGATACTGCGTTTTGCTGGTCCTAAGTCCCGCATCCGCTGCATCGTCCTCGCGGTTCATGTACTTTGCCCTGCCAAGGCAAACCTTTGCAAACTCATTTACAACGAAAGGATAGCAGCCGTTAAAGCCCGGAAGGCACTTTTCTATCTGCACATCGATGCAGTCGCCGAACCTTTCGCCCGCGCATAGCGCTATGATTCGCCCGTCAAGCTCCACGCAGCACGAAAGCGTCGGGCATTCGCACTCAGAAAGCATGTATTCCCTCGCATAAGCAAGCTCCTTTTCCGCAAAATCGGACTGCTTTGTAAATGCGGATTCAAACTCCTCAAAGAAGGCTTTGACCTTTTCGCAGTCACCTTTTCCTAGGGGCCTGAAGACTGCACCCGGCCAGTCCTTTATAAAATGCTTTATGTGGTTTCGCTGCGCGCTGTATTTCCTGCCTGCAAAGCTCGCCAAATCCTCGGTCAGATAGAGATAATCCGCCGTTAGCCTGTTTGTAGTCACCTTGTAGCTTTTGTAGCGCCTGCAAAGATATTCGGACTGGTCCTCATCAAGGGCGATGAAACGAAGAAGCTGCCCCGTGTTTTCGGTGTGCTCATCGAGCCTGTCAAGTACAGTGGCAAGATTCTCATCTTCAAAAAGAGAGCTGCCTTCGGCCGCTGCGCCCGCAACCGGCTCTGCATCGGCAGGATACGGGAACAGATAGGAAACCTTACCTTTATGCCAGATTCGGATAATCACATATCCGCATTCCACAGCAAACTCCGTTTCGTAGGTTCCCTGCCACATGAGCCTCTGTCCCGCGCAATAGGCAGTCGAAAGGAACGGACACTTTTCGGTAAACGCCCTCAGGTCCTGTAGTGAGTCTCTATCAAGTTTTCGGAATTTGATTTCGTACATAAAATTTTATTTTAAGAATGCTCTGTATGCCAGATAAGAATGATAGAGGTCATACTTTGAGATCTGTTCATAAGGCGCATGCATCGAGATTACAGGCACGCCGCAGTCGAGGACCTCCATACCCTTGTCGGCAAGGATGTAAGCGATTGTACCGCCGCCACCTTCGTCAACCTTGCCCATTTCGCAGAACTGGTAGCTTACATTGTTTGCTTCCATGATGCCGCGAACCTCGCCGATGAACTCTGCGTTGGCATCTGATGCTCCGGACTTACCGCGGGAACCTGTGTACTTGCAGAATGCGATGCCGCCTGCAAGATATGCCGCGTTCTGCTTTTCCATAACGTAAGCGTAGGTCGGATCGTATGCCGCCGTTACGTCAGCCGAAAGGCATCTTGAGTTTGAAAGAAGTCTCTGCAGTGAGTATGGGCTGTTATAGCCGAGCTTTTCGAGGAGCTGACCGAGGAAGAGTTCAAAATTCATGGACTTCATACCGGTGTTGCCCTGGGAGCCGACCTCTTCCTTGTCGGAGAGGAGGCAAACTGCAGTCTTCTTTGGCTTTTTGATGTCGAGAAGTGCCATCAGCTCAGGGAATGCACAAACTCTGTCGTCATGTCCGTACGCGCCGATGAGACCCTCGTCAAAGCCGATGTTGCGAGCCTTGAATGCAGGCACTACTTCGAGCTCTGCGGATACAAAATCTCTTTCGCTTATACCGTACTTTTTGTTCAGGATGCTAAGGATGTTCTTTTTGATTGCGCTTGCAGCCGGCTTTTCCTCGCCCTTGTCGTCCTTTTCGTTAGGAACAGGAATGCTGCCTACGATTACATTGAGGTCCTCACCTGCGATTGCTTCGTTAAGCGGCTTTTTGTTCTGCTGCGCGGAAAGGTGCGGCAGAAGATCCGAAATTACAAAGATTGGATCCTTGTCGTCTTCGCCCACGCATACATCAACTGTCTTGCCGTTTGCAAGGGATACAACCCCGTGAAGTGCGAGTGGAATGGTAGTCCACTGATACTTGCGGATACCGCCGTAGTAATGAGTCTTGAAAAGTGCGATTTCACCATCCTCGTAGAGCGGATTCGGCTTTAAGTCGAGTCTCGGTGAGTCGATGTGCGCTCCGCAGAGGTTGATACCGTTTTCG
>JAEEGL015254177.1_pt1 | contig 19485 bp, 16 predicted proteins | sample 9134231 | NCBI WGS metagenome assembly JAEEGL01 (sample SAMN16246548, study PRJNA631951) | gut metagenome | biome: gut microbiome; feature: rumen; material: fiber-attached | host: Bos | place: Iran: Karaj | collected 2018-10
CTTCTCGGGGCTGACGGCGCTCAAGAACTTCATAACGCAGCAGACTATGAGCCTTCTCTTTGAGATAATAGTTATGGAAGTCCTTTTCCTCGGTCTCACTCTGCTCTGCGGCAGAGCGGTCATATCCGGCGGGATAATGGGGCTTCTGTCAATGATTTGCGCCTATATCAACTATATGAAGATGGCGCTGAACGGCAACCACTTCCATCCCCGCGATATTACGATGGTCTCCGACCTCGGCGGACTCTCGACCTTTATAAGCGGCAACGTGCCGATATGGTATATCATCGGCTGCATAGTCATCGTTATCTGGGTAGTCGCCTTCGGGCTTTTGGGAACGAGACTGCCTCTCCGCTGGTATGTGCGCCTTCCGATCTTCGCCCTCGGACTCATAATAACCGTCGCATCGTTCTCAACGAGCGCGAAGGCGAACGCAATACTGGGCAAGTTCGGCATGTCCTTTATGGACTCCGCGCTCCAGACCTCGAATTACAGGGCAAACGGTTTCGTAGGGGCCTTCACGATAAACACGCTGATGCTTAGAACTGAGCCTCCCGAGGGCTACGGAGAAGCGGAGATAGCTTCGCTCCTGGAGGGCTATACCGGCTCTGCCGCCGCCTCGGACGAGGCTTACGACGTTATCGTTGTGCTGAGCGAGAGCTTTTTCGACGTAAGGCGGCTCAAGGGCACGACCTTTTCCGAAAATCCCCTGCCGAATTACGACAGGATTATCGACCTTCCCGGCGCATATTCGGGAATGATGTACTCCACGGCGTCCGGCGGAGGCACTGTGCGTCCCGAATTCGAGATACTGACCGGGCTTTCGACCGACTGCCTGCACGACGTTTCGAGTCCTTACGAGCTTGTGAACGGGCCTGTCGAGAGCTTCGTGTCGAATTACAAGGCGAAGGGCTATCACACTGTGGCTTACCACCCGTTTCATAAGGCGTTTTACAGCCGCGACAAGGCTTACGGTCATCTCGGCTTCGACGAGTTCCTCGGCGCGGAGGACGTTGCGGACGAGGTCTATCTCGAATACCGCCGCGGCCTTGTGACCGACGAATCGAGCCTCAGAGTTATGGAGCATATCCTTGACTCTTCGGAGGAGCCGACCTTCCTCCTCACGATCACAATGGAGTGCCATCAGCCCTACACGCCTATGGAGGGCGACGTAAGGGAGATAACCGTGCAGAATCCTAATATGACGGACGACGTGCTGGGCCTCGTGACCGTGTTCACGAACGGAATATACGATGCGGACAGGATGCTCGGCGACCTTGTAAGCTATATCGACGGCAGAGACAGACCGACAGTTCTGCTCTTCTTCGGAGACCACGTTCCCTCTCTCGGCGCAAACCGCGCCGCCTACGTCCAGTCGGGAACGACCGAGCAGGGCGACACGGCGGCGGACAACGAGTTTTACTACTCCGGCCCGTTCATCATCTATACGAACACGGGAGCTGAGAGCTCGCTTCTCCCCTCGAAGAAGGATAACAAGGTTTCGAGCTATTACCTTATGGAAATAATAACCGAAATGACGGGAGCCGGCGAGACGCCCTATATGCAGCTTCTCCGCGACTGGTATAAAAAGGTCCCCTATTATCACGTCCGGCTTGACTTGGAGGAGACAGAGGATATAAAGGCGCTTAAGCATATGCAGGAGCAGATAGGCTACGACAGGATTATCGGCGAGAGGTATTCGGTAAAATGAAGCTTGAAGAAAAGATAAAAGCCGCCGAGGACGGCGCTTTAGAGCCCAAGCTCAGCGCCGGCGAGGGCTTTATCAAATTCATAAGACCTGCCGGCGCCGGTCTCTTTCTCGTCCTCTTTGTTATCGTAACGGTATTTCTCTTCACCGCAAAGGGCGTCGCCGTAGAGGGCTATGAGGCGCCGCACGATTCGGCGTATTACAGAGAGCGCCTTTCGGAGCTCGCTTCCGAGATCGAGACCAATATGCTTCCGAAGCTGGACGCAGAGGGCGTTGCGGTGTCCTTTGCAGACGGCAGGATCCTCGTTGAGGGCTGCGAAGAGGGCGTTAGAGCAGTGCGTCAGGGCGTTATACACTATTACGCCGAGGACTTTTTTGTGTTCAAAACGAATTGAAGGGCGGGAAAACCCGCCCTTTTTTATAAGAGGGTGACATTATGTCCGATACGATAGCCGCGATAGCGACGGGAGATAAAAAAAGCGCGATAGGTATAGTCCGCATTTCCGGCGACGGCGCGCTGAACGCACTTTTCAGCGTGTTCAGACCCAAAAGCGTGAGAGCGGAGGATATGGAGGCGGGAAGGCTCTATTACGGAGAGCTGAAGGACGCCTCCGGAGAGACGGTCGACCTCTGTCTTGCGACCCTTTCAAAAGCGCCAAGGAGCTATACGGGCGAGGATACCGCCGAGCTGCACTGCCACGGAAGTCCCGTTATCTTAGCCGAGGCGCTGAGGGCTCTGTTCAAAGCGGGAGCTCGTCAGGCCGAGGCAGGCGAATTTACAAAGCGCGCATTTCTGAACGGGAAGCTCGATCTGACTGGCGCTGAGGCTGTCGCAGATATGATAGACGCGGAGAGTCCCTTCGCGGCTAAAAACGCTGTACTGCAGCTCTCCGGTGCGGTTTTTGCGAGAGCGGAGGCGATATACGACGCTCTCGTTGCGATATCCTCGCATTTTCAGGCGACCGTCGACTTCCCGGACGACGGCGTCGAGGATTTCCGGCTTGAGGAGTACCGCGGGACGCTGACGTCGGCAAGAGACGAGCTAAACCGTCTCGCTTCCACCTACGAGAGAGGCAGATTTATACGCGGCGGTCTTCCCTGCGCCATCGTGGGCAGACCGAATGCCGGCAAGTCGAGCCTCTTCAACGCTCTTCTCGGATATGAGAGGGCGATAGTCACTCCCGTGGCGGGAACTACGAGGGACGCTCTGAGCGAGAGCCTTACGGTCGGCGGAATGACGCTCAGAATATCGGACACGGCCGGGTTGCGCGACGCCTCCGACTTTATCGAGGCGGAGGGCATAAGGCGAGCCGAGGCGGCGGCGGACGCAGCCCGCCTCGTTATAGGGGTTTTCGACGGCTCTCAGGCTCTTACACCGGAGGATGAGAGGACGATGAGGGCTATGGAGAGCGCGCCCGTGAGCATAGCCGTGCTGAACAAATCCGACCTGCCAAAGCTTTCCGATATGCCTGGCGCGGTACGGGTCTCCGCAAAAACCGGAGAGGGGATAGACGCGCTGACGGAGCGGATAAAAGCTGCCCTTGAGCCATACAGCGGAGAGAGCGGCGCTCTTCTGACGAACGAAAGGCATCTGAGACACATTGAAAACGCAGCCTCCGCCCTTGCCTCCGCGATAACTGCTGTCGAACTCGGCGCGACGCCGGACGCGGTCCTGACGGTGCTCGAGGAGGCGCAGTCCGCCCTCGCCTCACTGATGGGCAAAAACCTCAGAGACGACGTCGTGAACGACGTCTTTTCCCGCTTCTGCGTCGGAAAGTAGCGGCGTGTTTTTTATGCCGCTGTCAAGTTGACGAATAATTTTCTTTATCACATTAAATCGGCATTGAAAACGATGAAATTGAGCTGAGACGATTGACAAGAGCCTTCTGTTTATGCTAAATTTCACATAAAATTCATATTAAATGAATTTATATACTCTGACCGCCGCCTTTTTATGGCCACGGTTCCTGTATAAAACGGAATCCAAAAAATGAAAAGGAGAATAAACATGAAAAAGACGCTTGCAATCGTTCTTGCCGTTATCATGTGCGTCGCCCTCTTCACCGGCTGCACCGAGAAGACCGACGGCAACGACACCGCAAAGAACAACACCTTCAAGATCGGCGCCAGCGGACCTCTCACCGGAGACGCCGCCATATACGGCACCGCAGTTATGAACGCTGCCAAGATCGCAGTTGACGAGATCAACGCCAAGGGCGGCTATCAGATCGAGTTCAACCCCCAGGACGACGAGGCTGACGGCGAGAAGGCCGTCAACGCCTACAACACCCTTATCGACTGGGGTATGCAGGTCATGTGCGGACCTGTGACCACCGGCTCCGCCATTGCCGCTTCCGCTGAGGCTTACAAGGGCCGCGTATTCTGCCTTACCCCCTCCGCCTCCTCCACCGACGTTACCGCCAACAAGGACAATATGTTCCAGCTCTGCTTCACCGACCCCAACCAGGGCACCGGCGCTGCTACTTATATGTCTGAGAATATGCCCGGCCACAAGATCGCCGTTATCTACAGAAACGACGACGCTTATTCCCAGGGCATCCGCGACACCTTCTATGCAGAGGCTCAGGCAAAGGGACTTGACATAGTCTACGAGGGCACCTTCACCAAGGATACTCAGACCGACTTCTCCGTTCAGCTCACCGCCGCTCAGGCCGCAGGCGCTGACCTCATGTTCCTCCCCATCTACTATCAGCCCGCTTCCGTCATCCTCACCCAGGCAAAGGCCATGAACTATGCTCCCACCTTCTTCGGAGTTGACGGTATGGACGGCATCCTCACCATGGAGGGCTTCGACACCTCCCTCGCTGAGGGCGTTATGCTCCTCACCCCGTTCGCTGCCGACGCTGACGACGAGATGACCAAGGCCTTCGTCGCCGAGTATGAGAAGCGCTACGGCGAGACTCCCAACCAGTTCGCCGCCGACGGCTACGACGTTATCTATGTTCTCTACAACGCCCTTCTCGATTCCGGCTGCACTCCCGATATGAGCGCCTCCGAGATCTGCGAGAAGCTTATCGCTCAGATCCAGACCATGAGCTACGACGGACTCACCGGTAAGGCCATGACCTGGGGCTCCAACGGCGAAGTCTCCAAGATGCCCGTTGCAGTCGTCATCAAGGACGGAGTTTACGTATCCGCCTGAGCTGCCGCGTAAAAAATCGTTAAATAAGGGCCGCTTGTTGGCGGCCCTTTTTCCCGCATTATAAAGAAAGCACAATCCAAGAGAAAGAGAGGCGCAAATATGGGATTTTTATCCTACCTGATAAGCGGCATAAGCCTCGGAAGCGTTTACGCCATTATCGCGCTAGGCTATACCATGGTCTACGGTATAGCAAAAATGCTTAACTTCGCCCACGGCGACGTTATCATGATAGGCGGCTATATTTCCTTCTGCGGTATGATGTACCTGGGAGTGAACGGATGGCTCGCCCTCGCGCTGGCGATGGTCGTCTGCACTGTCCTCGGCATACTCATTGAGGGGCTTGCATACCGCCCGCTCCGTCAGGCGGCGTCCCTCGCCGTTATTATAACGGCGATAGGCGTAAGCTATTTTCTTCAAAACTCCGCCCTGCTCATCTTCGGCGCGACTCCGAAGGTGTATCAGCCTCTCATACCCCTTATGAACGCGGCTGGCGAGCCGAACGCTCTTAAGCTCTTCGGCGGTCAGCTCTCCATATCCTACATATCCCTCTTTACCATGCTGAGCTGCATCGTTATCATGATTGCTCTCACATGGTTTACGGGGCATACGAAGCTCGGCAAGGCGATGCGCGCCTGCTCGGAGGATAAGGACGCGGCGAGGCTTATGGGCATAAGCGTCGATAAGACCATATCCCTGACCTTTGCCATAGGCTCCGCCCTCGCTGCAGTCGCAGGAGTTCTGCTCTGCTCCTTTAACCCGACGCTTATGCCGACCACGGGCTCGATGCCCGGAATCCGCGCATTTACAGCCGCAGTTTTCGGAGGTATCGGCTCTATCCCCGGCGCGCTGCTCGGCGGACTTCTGATCGGCATCATCGAGGCTATGGCGAAGGCCTATATCTCGACTCAGCTCGCAAATTCCGTCGTCTTCGCAGTGCTCATCGTCGTTCTGCTTGTGCGTCCCGCCGGACTTCTGGGCAAACGCATGACTGAGAAAGTCTGAGGTGAGCGGTATGAACAAGCTGAAAAAGCACACCAAGGTCGATTTTGCGACTTACCTCGGCGTTATCGCCGCATGGGGACTCGTCATGCTGGCGCAGAGTCAGCACTGGCTCGGCCGCTCCACTATGGGTCTTCTCGTTCCCATATGCTGCTACGTCGTAATGGCGATATCCCTTAACCTGACTGTCGGAATAATGGGCGAGCTCAGCCTCGGCCACGCCGGCTTTATGGGCGTCGGAGCCTTCACGGGCGTTATCGTTTCGCAGAGTCTTGCGGTCTCCGTCGCATCTCCCACCCTCCGCCTCGTCCTCGCGATGGTTATCGGAGCGGTGCTTGCGGGAATAACCGGATTCCTTATCGGAATCCCCGTCCTCCGCCTCCGCGGAGACTATCTTGCGATAGTGACTCTCGCCTTCGGCGAGATCATCAAGGAGCTCATCACCTGCCTCATCGTAGGTCACGACGAGAACGGGCTCCATATTGTATTCAACTACAACGGACTGAAGGGCGCCGACGACCTCAATATGACGCCCGCAGGGAAGATAATTATAAAGGGCGCGCAGGGCGCTACCGGAACTGAGACGATAGCGACCTTTACCGCGGGAGTCATACTGATCCTCGTAGCCCTCGTTATCGTGCTCAACCTTATCCACAGCCGCACAGGCCGCGCAGTCATGGCGCTCAGAGACAACCGCATAGCCGCGGAGAGCGTCGGTATACCCGTCACAAGATATAAGATGACGGCCTTCGTGATCTCCGCCGCCATAGCAGGTTCGGCAGGCGCGCTTTACGGCCTCAACTACTCGAACCTCGTCGCCTCGAAATTCGACTTCAACACCTCGATACTCGTCCTCGTGTTCGTCGTCCTCGGCGGTCTCGGCAATATGTGGGGCTCGATAATCGCAGCCGTGGTTCTCTATGTTCTGCCCGAGGAGCTCAGAGCACTCGGAAATCTCCGTATGCTCATCTACGCGGTGGTGCTCATAGCCGTTATGCTTGGAACGAACAGCGCAGGGGGCAGAGCCCTCTTTGCAAAGCTTATCCCGCACAGAAAGAAAAGAGAGGAGGTCTGACAGTGGCGAGAGTAACATCCAAAAACGACAGCCCGCTCGTGCCGATGCCGTCGGACTCCTATATACCTCAGCGCGACCTGGGCAAAACTCCAATACTTGAGTGCAGGCATCTGGGTATCGACTTCGGCGGACTCACAGCAGTTAAGGATTTCAATATGACGATAGGCCGCACGGAGATAGCCGGACTCATCGGTCCGAACGGAGCGGGAAAGACCACAGTTTTTAACCTCCTGACGAAGGTCTATCAGCCGACCCGCGGCACCATTCTGCTGGACGGGCGTGACACTCACGGCATGAACACCGTCCAGATAAACAGGGCGGGTATAGCCAGAACCTTCCAGAATATCAGGCTTTTTACGAATATGACGGTGCTCGACAACGTCCTTGTCGGTCTGCACCACGATATAAAATGCTCGCTTCCCGAGTCCATTCTCAGGCTGCCCCGCTTCTGGAGCGGAGAACGCATAGCCAAGGAGAGAGCTCTCGAGCTGCTTTCCATCTTCGATATGCAGGACCTCGCGGAGGTCAGCGCGGGCGCTCTGCCCTACGGAGCGCAGCGCAGACTTGAGATCGTCCGCGCACTCGCCACGAAGCCGAGCCTTCTCCTGCTCGACGAGCCTGCGGCGGGAATGAACCCCTCCGAGACCGGTGAGCTGATGGAGAATATCGTTAAAATACGCGATACCTTCGGCATCGCAATACTGCTGATCGAGCACGATATGAACCTCGTTATGGGAATCTGCGAGGGCATTGCCGTTCTGAACTTCGGTGAGATAATCGCCAAGGGCACTCCCGCCGATATACAGTCCAACCCGACTGTTATCGAGGCTTATCTCGGCAAGAGAAAGGAGGCCGCGGAATGAACACCATACTGAAGGTCGATAACGCGAACGTATATTACGGCGCGATCCACGCAATAAAGGGCATATCCTTCGAGGTAAACGAGGGCGAGATAGTAACGCTTATCGGAGCGAACGGAGCGGGAAAGACCACGACGCTCCAGACCGTTTCCGGCCTCTTGCGCTCTAAAACGGGAAGCATAGAATTCTGCGGCGAGGATATCAGCCGCGTTCAGGCGCATAAGATAGTTGAAAAGGGTCTTGCTCAGGTCCCCGAGGGAAGGCGCATCTTCGCACAGATGACCGTTCAGGAGAACCTTGAGATGGGCGCTTACACCTCTCCCGCCGATATGGATAAGAACCTGGAACGCGTGTTTGAGCAGTTTCCGAGGCTCAAGGAGAGACGCAGACAGATAGGCGGCACCCTGTCGGGCGGCGAGCAGCAGATGCTCGCCATGGGCAGAGCATTGATGTGCTCCCCAAAGCTCATGATGCTCGACGAGCCGAGCATGGGTCTCGCGCCCATTCTCGTCGAGCAGATATTCGATATAATCAAGTCGCTCCATGAAAACGGCACGACGATACTTCTCGTCGAGCAGAACGCGCAGATGGCGCTCTCAGTCGCAGACAGAGCCTACGTTATGGAGACGGGCAAGATAACTCTTTCCGGGACCGGAAAGGAGCTCGCCGCGAGCGAAGCGGTAAAAAAAGCCTACCTCGGAGGCTGACGGAAAGCATAATAAGCGCCGGCTGCGGAAAAGACCGCGGCCGGCATTTTCTTTCCGCAAATTGTTTGTTGAAAATTAAACAAAATCGCCGTTTTTTTGATTTTAGCTCTTTTCTTATTTGTTGATTTAGTATATAATATAACGTGTATTGATATGGGGGATATCAATAAAACAAAGCAAATTTATCACAGAAGGGGTTATCGTATGGCTAAACTTAATGAAAAAGCTGTTCAGACTATCCTTGAGATCTGTGCGCGGCATAAGGACGAGAGAACGCCGCTCATGATGATCCTCAGCGATATTCAGAACGAATACGGCTATATTCCTCTCGAGGTACAGGAGATAGTATCTCAGGAGACCGGAATATCCGTAGCGGAGATTTACGGAGTTGTCACTTTCTATTCATTTTTCTCCCTTACTCCCAAGGGAAAATACGTGATCGGCTGCTGCCTCGGCACCGCTTGCTACGTCAAGGGCGCCCAGCAGGTCATCGACAAGTTCTCTGAAATACTCAAGATCAAACCCGGCGAGACCACAGAGGACGGCCTTTTCACGCTGGACGCCCTCCGCTGCATCGGCGCCTGCGGCATCGCGCCTGCAGTCAGCATCAACGGCACCGTTTATCCCAAGATGAGCGTTGATCAGGTTCCCAAGATAGTTGCGGATTATAAGGCGAAGGAGGCTTGAGAGAATGATTAAAACAGTTGAAGATCTTAATTCCAAGGCTGCCGCCTGTACTCAGTGCCTCGATGAGAAGCTCAAGGGCCTCGACGGTAAGCGCCACATCGTTCTCTGCGGCGGTACCGGCTGCCTTTCCAGCCACTCCGACGAGATCAAGGCAAGGTTTGAGGAGGTCCTCGCGGCCAAGGGCGCTGCCGATAAAGCGACCGTCAATCTGGTAGGCTGCTTCGGATTCTGCTCGCAGGGACCCTTCGTAAAAATCTATCCCGAGGACACTCTTTACCGCCTTGTACATATCGAGGACGTTGAGGAGATCGTCGAGAGCGATATCATCGGCGGCAAGGTCGTCGAGCGCCTGCTCTATGTCGAGCCGGGCACCACGACCAAGGTTACCAAGCAGGATGAGATTAATTTCTATAAGAAGCAGCGCCGCGTCGCTCTTCACGGCTGCGGCGTAATTAACCCCGAGGATATAAATGAAGCTCTCGGTATGGGCGCATTCAAGGGCCTTGAGAGAGCTCTCACAATGACCCGCCAGCAGGTCGTCGATGAGATCCTCGCCTCCGGTCTTCGCGGACGCGGCGGCGGCGGATTCCCCTCCGGCCGCAAGTGGCAGTTCGCGCTCAACGTCGAGAGCGACGAGAAATACGTGGTCTGCAACGGCGACGAGGGCGACCCCGGCGCATTCATGGATCGCTCCATCCTCGAAGGTAACCCCCTCGCAGTCATCGAGGGAATGGTAATAGCCGGCTATGCTATCGGCGCTCAGAACGGATATTTCTACGTCCGCGCCGAGTATCCTATCGCCGTAAGGCGTCTTCGCAATGCTATCTATCAGGCAAGAGAGGTCGGTCTCCTCGGCGAACACATCCTCGGCACTGATTTCAGCTTCGACTGCCACATCCGTCTCGGCGCGGGCGCCTTCGTCTGCGGCGAGGAGACCGCCCTTCTTAACTCCATCGAGGGCAAGCGCGGAATGCCGCGTCCCCGTCCCCCGTTCCCGGCGGTAAAGGGTCTCTGGCAGAAGCCCACCATAGTCAACAACGTTGAGACTCTTGCCTGCGTGCCTTACATCCTCAGGAACGGAGCCGCAGAGTTCGCCTCCGTCGGCACCGAGCGCTCCAAGGGCACAAAGGTCTTCGCACTCGGCGGCAAGGTCAATAACGTCGGTCTCGTTGAGGTCCCGATGGGCACCACCCTCCGTGAGCTCATTTACGATATCGGCGGCGGAATCCCCGGCGGCAAGAAGTTCAAGGCCATCCAGACCGGCGGACCCTCCGGCGGCTGCCTTACCGAGGAGTTCCTCGATGAGCCTATCGACTTTGATAACCTCGTGGCCAAGGGCTCGATGATGGGCTCCGGCGGCGCCATCGTCATGGACGAGGACAACTGCATGGTCGACGTTGCAAAATTCTATATGGAATTCATCTGCGACGAGTCCTGCGGAAAGTGCACCCCCTGCCGTATCGGCACGAAGCGCATCCTTGAGATACTCACCCGCATTACCGAGGGCAAGGGCACGATGAAGGATCTGGAAGAGCTTGAGGAGCTTGCCGACACCGTCAAGAACAACTCCCTCTGCGCTCTCGGTCAGACCGCGGCGAACCCCGTCGTTTCCACCCTCACCCATTTCCGTGACGAGTATCTTGCCCACATAGTGGATAAGAAGTGCCCTGCGCACGTCTGCAAGAACCTCATGGAGTACCACATCATTCCCGACAAGTGCATCGGCTGCGGAATGTGCGCCAGAGGCTGCCCCGCGAACTGCATCACCAGGACCGACTACGTTGCGCCCGGCAAGAAGCTCGCCGCAATGGCTATCGACCCGAAGGCCTGCGTGAAGTGCGGCGCATGCATCTCCACCTGCAAGTTCGGCGCGATTGAGAAGAGATAAGGAGGGATAAGCAGATGTCTAAAGTCAATATCAAAATCGAAGGCGTCGCCTATCAGGTCGAGGCCGGCATGACCATCCTCGAGGCTGCAAAGGCCTGCGGCTATGAGATCCCCTCCCTTTGCGCCTTTAACCACGGCGAGTGCAACGTCGGCTCCTGCCGCGTCTGCCTCGTTGAGGCTACCGGAGCGAGAGGCCTTGTCGCCAGCTGCGTATACCCCGTAGCCGAGGGTATGGAGATCCGCATCTCCTCCCCGAAGGCAGTCGAGGCCCGCAGAAGAAGCGTTGAGCTCCTCCTCTCCAACCACAATAAAAACTGCCAGCAGTGCGATAAAAACGGCAAGTGCGAGCTTTTACACGTCGCCACAATAACCGGCGCGCAGGAGGGCAAGTATGAGGGCGTCCAGTCCGAGACTCATCTCGACCAGCTCGCTCCCGCCCTCGTCCGCGACACCTCCAAGTGCGTGCTCTGCGGCCGCTGCATCGCCCGCTGCTCTAATGCACACGGCCTCGGTATACTCGGCTTTGAGAACCGCGGCTTTAAAACCTTCGTTTCCCCCGCGGAGAACAGAAGCTTTGCCAACTCCCCCTGCATCCAGTGCGGTCAGTGCGTAAACGTCTGCCCGACCGGAGCGCTTATGGAGAAGAGCGAGATAACCAAGGTCGACGCCGCTCTCAGAAGCGGAAAGCACGTCGTTATCCAGGCTGCTCCCGCCGTCCGCGCCGCTCTCGGCGAGGAGTTCGACTATCCCGTCGGAACTCCCGTAACCGGCAAGATGATCGCCGCTATGCGCCGTCTCGGCTTTGAGCGCGTTTACGACGTCAACTTCGGCGCCGACCTCACCATTATGGAAGAGGGCACAGAGCTTATCCATCGCCTCACAGAGGGCGGAGTCCTCCCGATGATCACCTCATGCTCACCCGGATGGGTCAACTATGCGGAGTATAACTACGGCGATCTTCTGCCGCATCTCTCCTCCTGCAAGTCGCCTCACCAGATGCAGGGCGCCATCATCAAGTCCTACTGGGCAGAGCAGATGGGCTATGATCCCAAGGACGTTTTCGTCGTCTCCGTAATGCCCTGTATTGCGAAGAAGTTCGAGAAGGAGAGAGAGCAGGAGAAGGTAAACGGCATTCCCGACGTCGACGCCGTTATCACCACGAGAGAGCTTGCGCGTATGATAAAGCGCGCCGGCATCATCTTCAACCGTCTGCCCGATGAGGAGTGGGACGCCGACATTATGGGCGATTACTCCGGAGCCGGAGTCATCTTCGGCGTTACCGGCGGCGTTATGGAGGCCGCTCTCCGAACCGTATACTATAAGCTCACCGGCAAAGAGCACGAGCAGATTGTTTTCGAGGCAGTCCGCGGCCACGACGCAGGAATCCGCGAGGCTTCCATCGATATCAACGGCACCGTCGTCAACGTCGCCATCGCCTCCGGCATGAAGAGCGCTAAGGTCCTCCTCGACGAGATCCGCGAGGGCAAGAGCAAGTACCAGTTCATCGAGATCATGGGATGCCCCGGCGGCTGCATCAACGGCGGCGGCCAGCCCTACGTCAGAAGCTGCTTTATGCCGAACGAGGCTGACGATATCCTCGACACCTATAAGGAGAAGCGCGCCAACGCGCTCTACACCGAGGATGAGCGCCAGACCGTCCGCCAGTCCCACAACAACCCCCAGATCATCGAGCTCTATGAGAAATACCTCGGCGAGCCGAATTCCCACAAGGCTCACGAGCTCCTTCACACGAGCTACGCGGCAAGAGAACGCTTCAACTGATATCCCCCTGATATAGACCTCGGAGGCCGGGCAATTGCCCGGTCTCCTGCTTTTTGGAGCCTTTCCGCCCGGATTCGCCGCGATCCTCTATATTTTGTGCCGGTCTGAGAAAAATTTACAAAATATGTAAATTTACTATTGACAAATTCTGACTTTATGTTACAATAAATGGGAAATCAAAAAGAGACGATCCTGAAAGTGAGGCAAGGATAATAATGAAAGCAACAGGAATAGTTAGAAAGCTTGACGATCTCGGGCGCATCGTTCTGCCGATCGAGCTGCGCAGAAATCTTGATCTTGAGGTGAAGGACCCGGTCGAGATATTCGTCGAAGGCGACTGCGTAATTCTTAAAAAGTACGAGCCGACCTGCATTTTCTGCGGAAAGTCGAAGGACGTGACCGAGTTCAAGGGCAAGTGCGTTTGCAATAGCTGCCTGACCGAGCTCAAAGGCTGAAAAAGAAAAACTCTGAGGCACTAAGCCTCAGAGTTTTTTACATAGCGCGCAGAAGAAGAGTTCTGCCCTCTTTTTTGAGCCACGCCTCACGCTCGCGGTAGTCTGGCATAATTGAGAGAACGTCGGCATAGAAGGCGGGCGAGTGGTCGAAATGCCGCAGGTGACAGAGCTCGTGGACGACCACGCTGTCTGCGACCTCGCGAGGAGCGAGCATAAGAAGGCAGTTAAAGCTGAGGCCGCCTTTTCTTGAGCAGCTTCCCCACCTCGTTTTCTGGCAGCGTACAGTGACGAGCGCATATTCAACGCCGAGAAGTGCGGCGAAGTATTCGCAGCGGCCCGCAAAAAAAGCGCGGGCCTCTTCTTTGAGGGCGGATATCTCCTCCGCACTGAGATGAGAGGCGGCTGCCGCCTCGGTCTGCGAAATCGAAGCGGCAAGCCTCGGCCTTATCCAGCCCTCACGGCTTTCCACGAAGCGCTCTATCTCTCGGAGAGGGCAGCGGAGCGGGGCGCGGAGTATGACCTCGCCCTTACTTATCTCCAGCCCGAGCGTTTTCCGCCGCGACCGTATCAATTTGTATTCCACGTGCGGCGTTCACCTCCACAGAGCGGAAGCAGCAGAGCCCTGCTCCCGTCAGTATTATTGCCAGTATTATTGCAAGAACAGCTTTTTTCATCTTTATCCCTCCGGTTTTTGTTTCTATATTTACATAATACGGAAGGATGAGTCCAAAAAACAGTACAGATATATTATTTGCGCGAAAAGCGGCTCACTTCTGCTCGCGCTTGGTGTAGATCTTCATTATCGTTTTCATAAACGGGACCTGGAGCCTGCGCCTTACGCGCTTCAGCTCCTCGGGTATGTTTATTTTCTGCGGGCAATGGCGCATGCACTTGCCGCAGCTGATGCAGTCGGAGACGTAGTGCGGGAAGTTGCCGTGCGCGCCGACGCTCATAGCGTAGCCGAACATACCGGTAAAGAGGCTCTGGGAATATGAGGAGTTGTATGCGGCGAAGACGGCGGGGATGTTTATACCCTTCGTGCAGGGCATACAGTAGGAACAGCCCGTGCAGTGTATGCGGTAGCTTTGACGGAATATCGAGAGGACTCGGGCAAACATCTCTCTGTCCTCCTCGGTAAAGGAGCTTGCAAGTCCGAGGTCGGCGGACTTGAGATTCCCCTCAAGCTGCTCCGGCTCGTTCATTCCGGAGAGGACCACCGTGACCTCCGGCTGATCCCAAAGCCAGCGCAGAGCCCACGATACGCTCGCGGCCGTTGCGTCGCCGCCCGTGCGTTTAACGAACTCCGCCTTCGCCTTCTCAGGAAGCTTCGCCGCGAGCTGTCCGCCGAGCAGAGGCTCCATAATGATGACGGGCAGTCCCTTTGAGGAGGCGTATCTAAGGCCCTCCTTGCCCGCCTGATAGGTCTCGTTTGCATAGTTATACTGTATCTGGCAGAAATCCCAGTCGTAGGCGTCTATCAGTTTCTTGAAGTCGCCGACCGAGCCGTGGTAGGAGAAGCCGATATTTCTTATGCTGCCCTCTGCCTTCTTCAGCCTTATCCAGTCCTCCGCGCCTGCGGCTCTGAGACTCTCCCACTGCGCGAAGGAGGACATATTATGCATAAGGTAGTAATCGACCCATTCGGTGCCGAGCCTTTCAAGAGAGATGCGGAAGAGACGCTCTATGTCCTCCGGCGAGCGGCAACCGGAATGCGGCAGCTTCGTCGCCACGTTGACCTTCGGGCGAATGCCGTGCTTATTCAGTATGCGCCCCAGCACCTCCTCGCTGCCCGGGTAGAGATACGCCGTATCGAAATAGTTGACTCCGCTTTTATAGGCGGATACGATGAGCTTTTCGGTCTTCTCCTCGTCGATCTTGCCGCCGGAGCGGGGAAAACGCATACAGCCGTAGCCAAGAATGGAGAGCTTTTCGCCCCTTTTATTCTCGCGGTATAGCACAGTTCATCACCTCATTGAGTAAATCTGCTTTGATTTTAACAGGATATTTGGTGAAAGTAAAGCTTGACTAAAGCACGAATGCTGATAAAATAATAGAAGATTTTTTTAAGGAGAAAGAAACCTATGTGGGCTGAAAACAGCGTGTTCTATCAGATATATCCTCTCGGACTTACCGGAGCGCCGAGAGAGAACGACAAAGTAACGGTTAACAGACTCAAGCAGATAACCAAGTGGCTTCCGCATATCAAGAAGCTCGGTGCGGACGCTATTTATTTCTCTCCCGTTTTCGAGAGCGATACCCACGGCTACGATACCGCCGACTACCGCAGGATAGATTGCCGGCTCGGCACTAACGCCGATTTCCGCAGCCTTGTGGACGCCTGCCACAAAAAGGGCATAAAAGTCATCGTCGACGGGGTGTTCAACCACGTCGGGCGCAACTTCGGGCCATTCCGCGACGTGCGCGAGAAGAGATGGGACAGCCCGTATAAGGACTGGTTCCACGCAAATTTCAGCGGCAACTCCGCATATAACGACGGCTTTTGGTACGAGGGCTGGGAGGGGCACTATGAGCTCGTTAAGCTCAACCTCAGAAACCCCGCCGTCCGCGATTACCTCGTCGACACCATCCGTTTCTGGATAGACGAGTTCGATATCGACGGGCTGAGACTCGACGTCGCCTATTCCCTCGAGCCGGATTTTCTCCGTCAGCTTCGCTGGTTTGCCGATAACTGCGGCAAGGAGTTCTTCCTCGTCGGCGAGACGCTCCACGGCGACTATAACCGATGGGTCGGCAACGGACTGCTTCACTCCTGCACGAATTACGAGTGCTACAAGGGCCTCTGGTCCGCGCTCAACTCATATAACCTTTTCGAGATAGTCCACAGCCTCAAGCGCCAGTTCGGGCCGGAGCAGTGGACGCTGTATAAGGGTAAGCATCTCCTCTGCTTCGCCGATAACCACGATGTGAGCCGCGCCGCGAGCATACTCACGAATAAGGCGCATCTGCCCCTGCTCTACGGTCTCCTCTTCGGAATGCCCGGTATTCCCCAGATATACTACGGAAGCGAGTGGGGCCTTGAGGGCGATAAACGCGGCGGCGACTGGGGACTCCGCCCCGCTATCGAAAAGCCGGAGTGGAACGAGCTTACCGACGCGATCGCCGCTATGGCAAAAGCTCATAAGGAGTCGAAGGCTCTGTGCTTCGGCGACTTCGGCGACCTCGTGCTCACGAACAAGCAGACCGTTTTCCGCCGCTCCTGCGACGGAGAGACTGTCCTCGTCGCAGTAAATATCGACGCTAACCCCTTCTTTGCCCGCTTCAACTGGGGCGAGAACGCAGTCGATCTCCTGACCGGCGAGAAGAAGAGCATAGCAGGCGGCATAGAGCTTCCGCCCTACAGCGTTATGTACTTAAAGGTTATGTAAACCGAACGGATATAAACAGGCCCGCGTTCTATGCTGAACGCGGGCCGTTCGTTATTTCTCCCAGAATTTCTTTTTTTTCAGATTGGGGCCTTTTCCGCCTAAGGAGGCGTCGAGCTTTTCGACGAGGTCGCGCTGTTCTTTCGTGAGACCTTTCGGTATCTCTACGTTAACCGTTACGAACTGGTCGCCGCGCCGGTCCTGACTGCGGAGGTAGGGGATGCCTTTGCCGCGCAGACGGAAGACCGTTCCGGACTGAGTGCCCTCCGGGATAGTGTATTTGACCTTGCCGTCGAGGGTCGGGACCTCGACCTCGTCGCCGAGAATTGCCTGAGTGACGCTTATCGGATAGGTCAGGAGGACGCTCGTGCCCTCGCGGGAGAAATATTCGTGCGGGCGGACGTTAACGGTCACGAGCAGGTCGCCGTTCGGGCCGCCGTTCATTCCGACGTGACCCTCGCCGCGCTTTGAGACGGTCTGACCGTCGTCTATCCCGGCGGGTATGGAGAAGTCGAGAGTGCGCTGCCTGCGGACGTTTCCGAGGCCGCGGCATTTTTTGCACGGGTCGGTTATTATTTTGCCTCTTCCGCCGCACTTGGGGCATTCTGACTGCGTCTGCATAACGCCGAACATAGTCCGCTGCTGAGAGACTACGGTCCCGGTCCCGCGGCAGTCCGGACAGGTCTGCGGCGTTGAGCCGTTGGCGCAGCCTGAGCCTCCGCAGTCGGAGCAGGGCTCAACTCGGTTGAAGGTTATCTTCTTCTCGCAGCCGAAGGCTGCCTCCTCAAAGGATATGGACACGTTCTGACGGACGCTCTCGCCCTTTCTGGGCGCGTTGCGCGAGCGGGTCGACGCACCGCCGAAGCCGCCGCCGAATATGTTGCCGAATATGTCGCCCAGATCGAAGTCGCCGAAGCCGCCGGAATAGGCGCCGCCCGCCCCCGCGCCGAAGTTGGGATCTACTCCGGCAAAGCCGAACTGGTCGTAACGGCTCTTTTTATCCGGGTCGGAGAGCACCTCGTAGGCCTCGTTGATCTCCTTGAAGCGCGCCTCGGCTTCCTTGTCGCCGGGGTGCAGGTCGGGATGATTTTCCTTTGCCGCCTTGCGAAAGGCCTTTTTTATATCGTCCTCGCCCGCGTCTTTAGCAAGCCCGAGGACTTCGTAGTAATCGCGTTTATTTTCGTTTGCCATACCGTTCTCCGAAAACGCCGTAACGGCGGGGGGCAAGCCCCCGCCCTTCGGTCAGTTATTTATTGTTGTCGTCGTCAACTACCTCGTAGTCCGCGTCGTAGTAGCCGCCGTTCTGGCCGCCCTGTCCGTTCTGAGCGCCGCCCTGTCCGCCGGTGAAGTTGTTAGGGTCAAAGCCCTGAGCGCCCTGAGGATTGGCGTTTGCATAGAGCTTCTCGCTCGCCTTGTAGAACGCCTGAGTAAGAGCCTCGGTTGCGGACTTGATGGACTCTGTGTTGTTGCCGGAGAGAGCCGTTTTGAGGTTCTGGAGAGCGGACTCGACCTCGGCCTTCTCGGCGGCGGGGAACTTGTCGCCGTTCTCCGAGAGGAGCTTCTCGGTCTGATAGACCATCTGATCGCCCTGGTTGCGGGTGTCGACCTCTTCCTTCTTCTTTGCGTCTTCGGCGGCAAACTGCTCCGCCTCGCGGACTGCCTTGTCGATATCCTCCTTGGACATATTGGTGGAGGAGGTAATGGTGATGTGCTGCTCCTTGCCGGTGCCGAGATCCTTGGCGGAGACGTTTACGATGCCGTTGGCGTCGATATCGAAGCTGACCTCGATCTGAGGCACTCCGCGCCTTGCCGGAGCGATGCCGTCGAGGTGGAAGCGGCCGAGAGACTTGTTGTACTGAGCCATCTCGCGCTCTCCCTGCAGCACGTTGACCTCAACGCTCGTCTGGTTATCGGCGGCGGTTGAGAATATCTGTTTCTTATTGGTGGGTATAGTGGTGTTACGCTCGATTATCTTGGTGAACACTCCGCCGAGAGTCTCGATGCCGAGAGAAAGCGGAGTTACGTCGAGAAGGAGAATGCCCTCAACGTCGCCGCCGAGGACTCCGCCCTGAATGGCGGCGCCGATAGCGACGCACTCATCCGGGTTGATGCCCTTGAAGCCATCCTTGCCTGTAAGACGCTTGACCATATCCTGAACTGCGGGTATGCGGCTGGAGCCGCCGACCATGAGCACCTTGGAGATATCCGCACCGGTAAGTCCTGCGTCGCTGAGAGCCTGACGCACGGGACCGGCAGTAGCCTCGACGAGGTGAGCGGTGAGCTCGTTGAACTTCGCCCTCGTTATGGTGACGTCCATATGCTTAGGACCTGTGGCGTCGGCGGTGATATAGGGCAGGTTGATGTTGGCGGTGGTTACTCCGGAGAGGTCGCACTTTGCCTTCTCCGCCGCCTCGCGAAGACGCTGCATCGCCACGCGGTCGGAGGAGAGGTCGACTCCGTCGGACTTCTTGAATTCGTTTACGAGGTACTTGACTATCTCGGCGTCGAAATCGTCGCCGCCGAGACGGTTGTTGCCAGCCGTGGCAAGGACCTCGATAACGCCGTCGCCTATCTCAAGGATAGAGACGTCGAAGGTGCCGCCGCCGAGGTCGTAGACCATGATCGTCTGATCCTGCTCCTTGTCGAGACCGTAAGCAAGAGCAGCCGCAGTCGGCTCGTTTATCACACGCCTTACCTCAAGACCCGCGATGCGCCCCCCGTCCTTAGTCCCCTGACGCCGCGAGTCGGTGCACTATGCGGGGACGGTGACCCCGGCCTC
>JAEEGL016370745.1_pt1 | contig 19485 bp, 6 predicted proteins | sample 9134231 | NCBI WGS metagenome assembly JAEEGL01 (sample SAMN16246548, study PRJNA631951) | gut metagenome | biome: gut microbiome; feature: rumen; material: fiber-attached | host: Bos | place: Iran: Karaj | collected 2018-10
ATAATACCTACATTATCATGATAATAAGAGGTATATGAAGTTGGTGACCACCAGTCGTAACATCCTGAACCAAAGCAGATGATACCACCCTTACCAAAGGTGCCATTATAAGCAGGAGCCTCCCATACAGAGATAGCGCCATCGCCACCATGACCAAGGATACGACCACCAGTGAGGTTCACCCACTTCTCGTGACCTACGGTATAAGGCTGAGCAAACTTATCATAGTCACCCCACATACCCCACTGTGAAGTACAGTTAGAAATGGTGTAACCTGCATCAACAGTCTTAATTTCACCATCCTTGAGTTTCATATTCTTCCATACTGGGTGGTTGGCGTCTTTCATCATGAAGCCCCATTCTCCACCAGCACTGATAACATCACCACCATCATCGCTGGCGCCCCAACAGTTGTTTGCGCAACGATTATCTTTGATAGCACCAAGCTTAGCAGCAAAATTAACAGCAGCACGACTAAGAATGAATGCACCACCATTCCTATAGAAATCGGTAAGAGTATTTAGTGCACCCATAGCTGTTGAAGTTGCAGCGCTCTCGAAGTCACCAATGGTTTCAGATGGCTGATTCTGCCAATGCCACCAGATTATCTTACACTTAGAAAGATCTACATTGCCAGCTTTCAGCTCATCCCAGCTCACGAACATTGAGTTTTCAATGTTAGCAAGCATCCACTTACAAGCCTCTTTCTCCTCAGGAACAAGTTCGTCCATGGTTGTTGCTCTCGCACCTCCAAGGAAGATTGCAGAAGGAGCAGATACTGTTTTGATGGTAGCAACATAGGTTGCTGTAGCAGTATTGTCGGTAACAGTATATGTTACAGGCTCAGAGAAATCTGTCTGCACACCACTCAATGGAGAGATTGTTGCATCCTCACTATAGGTGATAGTAGGAATAGCTTTCTTTATATCAACAGTAGCTGGAAGGAACGCAGTTATAGTGTGCTCTTCCTCATTGATACTTGCTTTGTATGTATCGTTGATGATGAACGACTTTATTTTAGCCTCATCATTCTTAACGTTGATAGTCCAGTCGAGATAAAGATCACCACGAGTAATATGCATGACCTTGGCTGCACTGAAATCAACTACATCACCAACAGAAATATTTGCCTTAGCACCTTCTGAAATATTCAGTGCGGTAACTTTCATGGCACTCTTATTCAAGAAACTTACGGGCACCTTTATTTTTACGGTACGTGAAACAGGATCAACTACACCTGTATATTTTCCATCAAGTTCAATAGACTCAACAGCACAATTACCTGCAAGTTGAAGGTCGCTCAAATTGTCGTTGCTACAAGATGCCAGCAACAGCAAAAGGCATAAGGTAAAAGGTATAAGCGCAAATACCTTAGCTGCCTTGTTATATAATTTGTTTGATTTCATAATTTGATGATTCTAAATTCATTAGCGAAATATTTTCCCTAACACTAAACTGCAGATTACCAATTACCTACATTCTGCTTGTAGTGACCATTAGAAGAAGAAATCTGTGTATGTGGAATAGGCAGATATTCATTCTTGTTAGCTGTAAACTGTGCATCACTCAAGAATGTAACACGTTCTTTCTCTTTCGCAAAATAATTGGTTAGAACGCTCTGTGCATCACCCCAACGAACAAGGTCGAAGAAGCGCTCGCCTTCCATTGCCAACTCCAAACGACGCTCCATCTTAACAATCTTGATGGCTTCATCCTTTGAGTAAGTACCTGTGTAGTTCTTGCAATAGAAATGAACGCCATACTTGTTAGGATAATCAGCTATCATCTGGGTAGAACCAGCTGCACGACTACGAATCTGGTTAACAAGATCAATAGCCTCTTGAACATGGCCTAACTGTGCCTCTGCCTCTGCACGTTCAAGAACAACATCAGCATAACGGAACACAATACGATTCATTGAACTTGCCCAATAAGAGCCCTGGATGAGATATGTGCCAATGAGTGCAGGATCAACATTCTGCTTCAATGTTACATTATATCCATAAAGACCACCAGAACGGCTCCATGCAGAACTTCTGTCCATAATGAAATCTTTATTGAACTCATAAGGCAAACCAGTGATACCTACAGTAAGGAAAAGGCGTGGATCGGCATTATCAACAGCCTTATCATAATTTTTATTGTTATAGGTGTCAATCATTGGCAGGCCATCAGCATTTGTCTTGAAAGCATTAACAAGATTCTGTGAAGGCTTATAGAAATCGCATCCACCATTTGTTACATCTGGAATATTTGGAACAATAAGACCGTAGCTCCAGTTCAGATTACCATAAGTAGAACCATCGTTGCGAGAATACTGCATAGCCCAGATTGACTCACAACCATTCTCGTATTGGTCTTCAGGACGGAAGTTGTTATGAATATCGGTTTCCAATCCATAACCAGCCGATGTGTAGATAGATGGATTAGAATACTCTAACACTTTCTCCAAATCGTCTTGATTGATAGAGGTTATCTGATTTGAGTTAGCATCGTCCTGGCGATATGCCTTATAAAGATAAACCTTTGTAAGGAATGCTGCTGCAGCAGCCTTTGTAGGACGGCCTTTATCAGCCTGCTTTACAGGAAGCACCTTATAAGCCTCTTCCAATTCCTGTGCTATAATTGCCCAACCTGCGTCATTACTATACTCGGTGTTTGACAGATTATTATAATCTTCACGAGTAAGACTGGTTGACATTACAAAAGGAATATTCTTGTAAAGACGCTTTGCAAGGAAATGACCGTAAGCGCGCAAGAATTTCATCTCTGCCAAGCGCTCTGCCTTGAGGGCATAAGAATCATCTGTTGTTTCGATAGCCTTAATAGCTGCATTTACACGTGAGATAGCATTATAAAGGCGCACCCACATATCATTGATGTTCCAGTTGGTGGTAAGAATACCCTGCCCTACTTCAAGCTGATGAAACACATCACCATCATTAGTTGTTGAACCACCTTTATATGCATCGTCAGATCGAACATCATAGTTCCACATTGAGAACGATGAGTTGATATCTTCTGCAGTTGTAAAGATTGCATAAGCAGATGTCACCATATTGTCAACATATGCAGCCTTAGAAACTTCCTCGTCAGACAATGTAGCCTGAGGCACCTGGTCGTCGAGGAAAGATTCACAGCTTGACAACAATGAAACGGCAAGAAGACATGATGGTATCAATGCTGCCTTCATAACCTTTGTATATAATGTATTTGATTTCATAATTGTAATCTTTAATTCTTTGTTCTCTAAACTATACCATTTATTAGAAAGAAACATTAACACCAAATGTAAGGTTCAGAGGAATTGGATAACCAAAGAGTGCATTCTCAGGATCAACACCTGTGAAGTTCTTACTCTTGATTGTGAGCAAGTTCTGTGCTGAGAAGTACATACGAACCTTTGTCAAACACAACTTCTTTGCAAATGCATCTGAGAAATTATAACCTAACTGAATGGTGCGCAACTTCAAGAAACTGCCATCTTCAACATAGTAAGAAGAGAAACGCTTTTCATTGTTGTTGTCGTAAGTAGAGAGAGCAGGAATATTAGAACCCATATTATTAGGAGTCCAAGCATCAAGAACACGATCACCCTTATTAAGGAATGGTACGTTTACACCTGCCCAAAGATCGGTCTGCACTTTGTAACCACCATTGGTGTCATCACCAGGACGCACTGTAGTTAGTACATCTACTCCCTGTACACCCTGCCAGAACATTGTGAGGTCGAAATTCTTATACTGCAGATAAATGTTCAAACCATAAGTGAAAGATGGGTTTGGATTATAGATCCAATCCTGGTCGGCTGTGTTGATAACACCATCTTTGTTAAGATCCTTAAAACGCATACGCCCTACGCCTGCTCCTTCCTGAACAGCATGGTTGTCAACTTCTTCCTGACTCTTGAAAATGCCATCATAAACATAGCCTACATAAGAGTTCATTGGATGACCAACAACGCTGAACACGCCGCTACCACCAAAGGTACCTGCAGCTGCTATTGTCTCTGGAAGTTTGGTTACCTCATTATGGTTTGTACCAATATTACCTGTAATGTCATAACTAAAATCGCCAATGTGGTTACGGTAGCCTGCATTAAACTCAAAACCACGGTTGAGCATTTCACCTGCATTAATCCACATGCTGCTACCTTCGCCCATTACACCAATACCTGGCATGTTTACAAGAATGTCGGTAGTTTTCTTGTGATACCACTCGATACTACCATAGAGAGCTTGATTGAAGAAACCAAAATCAAGACCTATATTAGTCTGGGTTGTTGTTTCCCATTTAATATCATCGTTACCCAACTGGTTACGCTTAAAGCCAGAAGCAAGAGCCTGACCGCCGTTAGTACCAGCAATATCATAAGATGTACCGTAGCTCTGTCCACCAAAGTTAGCTTCGCCATAGTTAGAAACATAAAGAGTGTAGCGAGCTGTGTTGCTGATTTCCTGGTTACCAGTCTGTCCCCAAGAAGCACGGAGCTTCAAATCAGAAAGCCATGATGATGCTTTGTGCATGAACTTTTCCTGACTAATGCGCCATCCAAGAGACACTGATGGGAATGTACCATAACGGTTGTTCTTACCGAAACGGCTTGAACCATCACGACGTACAGTAACACTTGCCATATAACGATCAGCATAGTTATAGTTCAGCTTACCGAAGAAAGAAACAAGTGAGAAACCGTCACCAGCACCAAATGCACGCTGCTCTCCAACACCAGCATCAGGCCACAGATGATCAGGAGTGTTTACAGCAAAGCCATAACGCTTACCGCTGAACCATGTATTGTCTTGACGGTTTAACTCCATACCAAGAAGAGCATCAGCACGATGCTGTCCTATTTCAAGATTATAAGTAGCAACGGCATTCCACATCCACTTTGTCCAATGTTCCTGTTTTGCTTCAACGGCATTCTCGTCGTTGGCTACATTACCATTAGCAATAGGATAAGTGAAGAAGCGCTGTTCTTTCTGTGCATAGTCAATACCTGCTGTGGTGCGAATAACAAAATTCTTGGTAATGTTGAAATTCAAATGAACATCACCAAACAAACGCCAATATGTGTAGCGGTTGTCTTTGTTACGCTGCAGAACCTCTACTGGGTTTTCACGATCAGAGAAACTACCTGTAAGGTTTGCATATTCGCCCTTTGTGTTATATACAGGGAATGCAGGATGATACTGAAGTACATTACCCAGGAATCCACCAGGAGCACCTACTTCAGATGTGCGATTAATTGTGAGATTTTCACCTATTGTAAGGAAATTGCCCAAGAGTTTGTAATCAGTATTTACACGGGCTGAGATTCTATTGAAATCGGTGGTTTTAATAACACCTATATTCTTATAGTAACCTAAAGAAAGATAGCTTGAACCTTTCTCGTTACCATTGCTTACACTTACATTATAGTTTTGAATGAAACCTGTACGAGTGGTTTCGTCCATCCAGTCAGTATCAGAAGCTGGGATTGTACTACCTGCATCAAGATATTTCTGCATAGAGATGCCATTAAGCTGTGGAACACCATTCTGATCATAAGCCCAATCAAAATGATAACCCAAAGAATTGTTGTTAGGATCGAGGCCATCGTTTACATTTGCCTGCCAGAAAGCCTGTCCCCACTGCTTGGCATTAAGCACTTTCATCTTGTGGGCATACATTGATGCTGAGATACTTGCATCGAGGTTTACACGTACAACACCCTCTTTACCTTTCTTTGTGGTGATAATGATTACACCATTGGCAGCACGTGAACCATAGATTGATGCCGAAGCGGCATCCTTCAAAACCTGGATGCTCTCGATATCATTACCATTCAACTCGTGCATACCCGACTTTGTTGGCACACCATCAATAATGTAAAGTGGATCATTGTCGTTCAATGTACCATTACCACGAATACGAACAGTTGCTGCACCTGATGGTGATCCATCGGCGGTAATGTTCATTCCTGGTACACGACCTTGCATTGCTTTAATAGGGTTGTTCTCATTTTGCTTTGCAATGTCTTTCATGTTAACGACCGAGATTGCACCTGTGAGATCAGCCTTGCGCTGAGTGGTGTAACCTGTTACAACAACTTCGTTAAGGTTGTTAGCCTCTTCCTGTAATGTGATACGAAGATTTGGAGCAGCAGCTACTTCTTGAGTAGCAAACCCAATATAAGAAACTACAATTACCGAACCTTGAGGAGCTTTAAAACTAAATTTACCATCAATATCGGTCACAGCACCATTATTTGTGCCCTTTTGCATGACAGTGGCTCCAATTACCGGCTCACCTGTTGGTTCCAGAACTGTTCCGCTGACATCAATACTCTGTGCGCTTGCAGCAACACATACCATCATGAGTGCAATACTCATTAGGATTCTCGTTAGATTCTTCATTCGAAACGTTTTTAGTTATTAATGTAAATAGCATTTTCGGCAAATTTACATCAGTTATATTACATTAACTCTCTAAAATCGTTCGAAAGACGCAACAAATGTTACATGCAACAATTGTTGTTAACAAAGTAAAATGTGTTACTTTCTTACATCGGTAGGATATTTATCGTATTGTTTCTTGAAACATGATGAGAAATAGCTTGGCGTTCCAAAGCCCACCTCATAAGCTATCTCTGATATTGTCATATCGCTGTTAAGCAGCAAGGAATAGGCTTTCTGCAATCTTATCTTACGCAACAGTTCCACTGGCGATAAGCCTGTAAGTGCCTTTACTTTTCTATAAAGCTGCACTCTGCTCATACCAAGTTCTTCGCCCAAATCGTCCATTTTCAAATGGGTGTCTGAAATGTGCTTATCTACAACTTCTTTAAGCGAATCAAGGAAACGACTGGCAGGAGTGCTCAACTGTTCGGCTGGAGTATCTGTTAAGAGTGGGGCTTTTTCTGCTTTTTCGCTGAATGCTTTACGAAGTTTTTCGCGTCCCTGCAACAAATTCACAATGCGAGCAAGTAAATATTGCGCATTGAATGGTTTGGTGAGATAAGCATCGGCACCATGTTCAAATCCTTCTATCTGTTGTTGCTCGTCACTTCGGGCTGTTAGAAGTATCACAGGAATATGACTTGTTATGCTATCTTCTTTTATGCGCTTGCAGAATTGCAATCCGTCCATAACAGGCATCATCACATCGCTGATGATCAAATCGGGCACGCTCTCACGTGCAAGGCGCAATCCGCTTTCACCATCTGAAGCTTCAATGATATAGTAGTTATTAGAAAGCAATGCCTTGAGGTATTTGCGCATATCGGCATTGTCGTCAACAACCAATAACGTTGCCAGTTCATCGCTATCAGCACGCAGCAACAATCCGGTGTGGCCTTCTTTAACATCATCGCGTAATACCTCTGGTTGTTCAATGGCTGAACTAACTGTGTCATCGGCAATGGCATCGTCAACCTGCTTGCGGAAATTAATCACATCAGAGACCAAAACATCGAGATTTTCTACATTTCTAGTTAATATATCAAAAAGTTCATGCTCATCGCCTGTCATTGATTTTTTTTCAGCCAACACCTTCAGTGGGCCAGTGATAAGGGTCAAAGGTGTTTTCAACTGATGACTTACGTTAGTATAAAACTTTGTCTGTTCATCATTGAGCTGCTTCATCTTTTCGCTCATCTCACGATATTTCCTGTTTGATCGCTTAATGGCTTTCACAGCTTTCCATATGATAATTAATGCTATCAACAGAAAAAAGATAGCTACTACAGCTATATATAATATGTTGCGCTGAAGGTGATAAAGTCCAAGATAATTATCAAGTTTCTTTTGAATGGTGACAAGATAGTCGTTCTGCTTTAAAAGCTGGTCGCTACTCATTATTATATCATCAACATTCTGTGGAGTTACCACAAAACTTTTGATAAAGCTGTTTTTCTTAAAAGGTTTCTTGTCAAGAATACCAAGAGCCAACTGAATAATTTCCTCACCATGAGTTGGATAGATATATGTGCCGGCGAGTACTCCGTCTTTAACCTGCTGCAAACCTCCATCGGGACCTGGAATGCCATCCACTCCCAGGAATTTTATGTGTTTCTCTTGTCCCAGTTCCTTTGCTGCATTGTATGCTCCAACGGCACAGATGTCGCTATGACAGAACACTATGTCAACTTGCTTTCCTTCTTGCAGATATTTTTTCATCTGTCGATAGCAATCTTCAGGTGTCCAGTTGGTTTCGGTATAGAAATAATCTATATCATGCTGCTTAATAATCTTGCTAAAGCCTTTATGGCGATCCTGAGCTGGCGACATCGACAATTGCCCTGTCATTTCCCACGCGATAGGTTTTCTGCCAACAGGGTTCACAATATTATTCTCTATCATGTGCACTGCATAACTTGCAAGTTTGCTTCCTGCATCTTCGTTGTCACCACCGATAAAGGCTGTATAGTTGTCAGACTGTGTTTTCCTATCAAACAACACCACTGGAATGCCTTTCTTCTGCGCTTTTTCAAGAGAAGAAGCAAGCTGGGTGTATTCATAAGGTGCCACGATAAGCAAATCAACATTGGCATCAATCAAACTGTCAATCTGCTTAACCTGCAAAGAAGGGTCTTCGTGACAGTTGGCTATAGATATGTCGGCCTCGCTATCATACAAACGGTGAGCAGCCAACAGTTCCATGTTCATTTTATCGCGCCATGCACCACTTGAACATTGAGAAACTCCGATATTGTAGGTTTTATGCTTATTGCATGCGAATAATAATGCGACTAAAAATAACCAAACATATTTCTTGATAAGGCTCATAATCACTTATTGTTTAAGAAAGATTCACTATGGGTTTAAAATGCCTGTCCCATCATGTGTTATCTTTAAAATAATGAATAACAACGATTAAAACATGACAAAAATACAAATTAAATCGAAAATATTCGTGCATCTTGCAGGTTTTTTATCTTTTTTGATTACTAAAGGGGGGAGGAAAAGACTACCCAAAGGCGTCCGACTGCTCGGACAGAGAAAAATGGCACTATAAATCAGCGTCCGACTACTCGGACGGCACAAAATAGTCTTATGACAGAGCGTCCGACTGCTCGGACAATGAAAAAGCAAGCCTTTTGAGTGGAAAGCACAAGAAAAACACTTTTTGTCTACCCTTTTACTGGTTTATATCCACCCGAAATACACAGCACTCGTGTAATTTTGCGCATGAAAACAACAATGAATCCAAATATAACATGAAACCCAAAACATTATTACTCTCCACACTCTTGCTCTCGGCAACCATTGCACAGGCACAGGTTAAAGTTGACATCTATCCCAACACACCAGGAGCCAAAGTATCACAAAATTTATATGGTATCTTCTATGAAGACATTAATCATGCTGCTGACGGTGGACTTTATGCCGAACTGATAAGAAACCGTTCATTTGAAGACGATGAGAAAGAGGCCTGTTCTTGGAACGCCTATAATGGTGCAAAGATGCACATCGTGAACAATGCAAAGAAGCAACTTAATAAAAACCAGAGAAACTATCTTGAAGTTAGTTTTACAGGAAAGAACAACTCAGGAATAAACAACGAGGGCTTCTGGGGCATAAACGTTGTTCAGGGACGCACATATAAACTGTCGTTCTGGGCAAAAGGCAAAATAAAAAGTAATCTAAAGGCTTATCTTGCTTGCGAATGTGGTAAAAAGGTTCTTGCCTCGGCTGATATAAAAGAAAAGATAACCGGCAATTGGAAGAAATATTCTGTAGAGCTTACTGCCACAGCAAACAACGAGAATGCTCGTTTGTGGATTACCTCTGAAGGCAAAGGAACTGTTGATTTCGATGTTGTGAGTTTGTTCCCTCCAACATATAACAACCGAGAGAATGGTATGCGTCCAGACCTGGCATCAATGCTCAAAGCCCTTCACCCAAAGTTCTTCCGTTTCCCTGGAGGATGTTTCGTTGAAGGACAAAACAGTCCAGACAATGCCTTCCGTTGGGAACGCACCATTGGACCTATCGAGCAACGCCCGGGCCATTGGAATGTGAACTGGGGCTATCGCACCACCGACGGCATTGGCTTCGACGAATATCTGCAACTTGCCGAAGACCTTGGTGCCAAGCCTCTTTATGTTGTAAATGTAGGTATCTGGCATGGTGGTTTTACACCTGTTGACAGCATACAGCCATGGATTGACGAGGCATTAAATGCACTTGAGTATGCCAATGGTTCAATAACTACAAAATACGGAGCTCTACGTGCTAAGAATGGTCACCCTGAACCATATAACATAGAGTATCTTGAAATCGGAAACGAGAATAATCAATACGACCCTTCGTTGCAGAGCGATAATTATTATAAGCGTTTCAAACTTTTCCGTGATGCCATACTCGCCAAATACCCTAACATGCATATCATAGGCAACGTGATTGCATGGGGTGATGACAATCCCAAATGGAAATCTGAAGAAAGTGTAGAACTGTTAGACGAGCACTATTACCGTAATCCCGCTTGGTTTGCTAATAATTTCCATAAATACGACAGCTACGAACGAGGCAAACACAATATTTATGTAGGCGAGTATGCCGTTACTCAAGGCTTTGGCGTTAACGGCTCCCTTGATGCTGCCCTTGGCGAGGCTGTTTATATGATGGGAATAGAGAACAATAGCGATGTGGTGAAGATGGCAAGCTATGCCCCTATCTTTGCTAACCTTAACGACCTCAAATGGCGCCCTGACATGATACAGTTTAATCATAAGAAAGCATTTGGTACACCATCATACTATGTTCAGAAGCTCATGGCCGACAACATTGGCACACGCATCCTCAAGGTGGAACAGCACAATCCCTACACAGCAGACATCAAAGAGAAAACTGTAGCACCAGAGAAGAGCAACATAGGCTTTGCAACATGGGCTACACAAGCATCATTTGAACTGAAGGAAATCAACGGCAAAGCCGAAAATATAACCTTCGCCCCAAAAACAGGACAATGGCAACAGAGCGGTAACATATACACTCAGACAGCCAACGACGAGTCGTGCCTAAACATTGGCAACATCACCTTGAGCAACAACTCCACCGTAAAACTGCGTGCCCGCAAAGACTCTGGTGCCGAAGGATTCATGCTGGTGTTCAACTACATTGACGAAAATAACTACTGCTGGCTCAATTTCGGTGGATGGGGCAACACCCAGCACGGCATCGAGCAGATTGTTAACGGTGCAAAGATGCAAATAGCCACAAAGGGAGGCAGCGTGGAAACAGGTCGCTGGTACGACATCACCCTGCAACAACATGGCGACAGCCTAAAGGCATGGCTCGACAACCAACTTGTATTCGAAACAAAACTCATTGCAAACACAACACCCGGACTTTTCACTACCGCAACACTCGACGAGGCTACAGGAAAGGTTATCGTGAAGATTGCCAACACCAACAACGAGGCAACAACATGCAGCATCAATCTCAACGGCTACAACGTGAACAAAGGCTACGTTACCCGACTCACAGCCACAAAGGGAACCGACGAGAACTCTATCGAACACCCCACACGTGTTTACCCAGTAACCGAAACACTTTCACCCATCAACGACAAGCTCGAACTTCACGTTCCAGCCTACTCGCTAAACATTGTAACCTTAAACAGATAACATCATAATATCAATTCCTAATAGGTTTATTCTACAAATATGCCTTTATGTCTGAACAACGAAAATGTTGTTCAGACATTTGCATTAAAGTCTCACGAAGTTTTTCTGATTATCAAAAAAATGCTACCTTTGCAACAACCTAAAAAAAATATCATAGAGAATGCGGAACATGAAAACCTATTTGTTATTAGCAATATTCTATCTATTATCTCTTGCTGCACAGGCTCAGAACAGTATTGTTGAAAAATATAACGTGTCGTATCTGAATATGTCAACAGGGTTGCCAAGCAACTTTGTAGATGATATTTATTGCGACAGCTATGGCTTTATATGGATAGCCACTCACGGAGGAGGACTGGTAAGATACGATGGTTTCAACTATATGTATTTTGGTATTGGAAACCAGGGAATGCCACTAAAGAGTAATACATGTCATAATATTACAGAAGATAAGTTTCACCGTCTTTGGATTTCGTTTGAAGAATATACCGAGGTGCTTGATCTTAATACGCTTCAATCGGTTATACCTAAAAACACAAACAATAAACTGGATAAAATTCTGCATGAGCAATCAGTAAAAACATTCTGCGACAGCAAAGGGGCAATGTGGATTGTAACCATGAACAAGGTGCATCATATTACCTTTGATAAAGATGGCAACGTAAAAAATATCCATAGTCTTAACTACGTCGGAAACACACCAGACGTGATGATTGCTGATATTGATGGCGACGGAAGTGTGTGGGCGGCTATTGACGGTGGTTTGTATAAACTGGCTGTTCATAACGACAAACTGGTTAGATATAGTATTTCTAATGCATGGAACAACCAGCCAAATATGTTTATCCAGAAGCTGGTGAGAATTGACGACCGTCTATGGATGGCAACAAATAATGGGCTTTATATTCTTGATCTGGATGCACATATCATAAAGAACTATCGAGTTGACGATTCTGCTAATTCCATTTCACATAACTCAGTAACCGACATAGCTGTTGATGAAAACAAACAACTGATTTTGGCTACCCTCGATGGTGTTGACTTCTACGACTCTAAGACCGATAGCTTTACGCCGTGGAATAGCGAAAGCAAGGCGAACCCTTTGCCAAGTAATTTTGTTAGCAGTATTTTCCTGCATAACAATATTATATGGATAGGAACTGAGTCGGGAGGAATTATTAAACTGAATCCTCGTCAGCTTCTATTGCAGAACTACATTCACTCATCAAGCCCAGAAAGTATTTCTGCCAACTGCGTTAATGCCATGTATGCAGGTAGTGACGGCACTTTATGGATAGGAACAGTTGAAGGAGGCTTAAATCGTTTAACTCCTGGCAGCAAGTCATTCGTTCACTATACAGTAGCAAATTCTAACCTTTCACATAATAGCGTGTCAACTCTTGCTGCCGACAATAAAGGGCGTCTGTGGATAGGCACATGGGCAGGAGGATTGAATATTATTGACTTGAAGAATCCTTCAGCTATAAAACATCTTACTTTTGACCAAAGGTATTCTTCTTTGCTGAATTTTATAGGTGCTCTTATCTACGACCCTTACAACAAAGGAATGTGGATAGGTAGTAACGATGGTATTTTCTTCTATGACTTTGCTACAGAAAAAATAGTAGAGCCATTTAAAGATTGCAGGAATATCCGTGGTTCTATCGGTAGCATAATAGACAAAGACGGGAAGCTATGGATGGGCTTTCTCAAGGGTGTCGTCTGTATTGACCTAAAGAAAAGAGACAAGGCAGGAACATTCAGTTATAGAGTTTTATCTAATAAGCTCGATGACCCAAAGAGCGGCATTATTGACAAGATATGCTCTTTCTGTCAGACGAAAGATGGAACATTATGGTTAGGAAGCAACGGCTATGGTCTTTATCGCCGTGATGTTGATGAGAAAGGACAAGAAACCTATACTGTTTACACCATAAAAAACGGACTCCCTAATAATGCCGTAAAAGGAATTGTTGAAGACGAACATGGAAAGCTGTGGCTAACCACAGATAATGGTCTTTCACATTTCGACCCAGAGACAGGTCTTTGCTATAACTATTACAAGAACGACGGTTTGATTTCTAATCAGTTCTATTGGAATTCTGCTGTAAAAACACCTGACGGCCGCATACTTTTAGGCGGTACAGAAGGACTGACCGTTCTTTTGGGCGACAATAACAAAGCTTTGTATCAAGGACATCTGCGCTTTACCCGTCTTGCTGTTGGCAATCAGGCTGTTTATGCTGATGGACATTATATGGATGAGGATATTTCTATTGCCGACCATATATACTTGCATGAAAGCGACAAGTCGTTTGAAATAAGTTTCTCGTCATTAAACTACGGTCCTGAAACGCAAGGTGTTTATAGCTATCGATTAAAAGGTTTTGATGAAGACTGGACACAGCTTCCAGCAGGACAGAATAGTGTGCGCTATACCAATCTTCCTGCTGGAGATTATGAGTTTGAGGTGAAATATGTTTCTGCACTCAGCGACACTAATGATGCTGTCATCAGCATGGAAGTATCAGTATCGCCATATTTCTGGAAGAGCTGGTGGTTTATGACTATCGTTATTATCGTACTGATACTGCTTGCAAAGTATCTTTATGACAAACGTGTAACAGAATTACGCCATCGTGAAGCCGAACGATTATTAAAGCCTATTGAGGACGCTTTGAAGAATAGCGAAGAGCCTCAACAGCTGCAAACACGTATCGAGAATATTCTTGCTAACCAGTATCGCATAAAGGCAAGTCAACAAAAGAGTTTTGAAAACGACTGTCAGGAACAGTTAGCACAGGATCATCCGTTTATGGAACGCCTAACTGAGGTGATGGAAGATAACTATTCAAACTCAGAGTTTGGTGTTGAAGAACTGTCAAGAACATTAGGTATAAGTCGTTCTGTGCTGTCAAAGCAAATAGCAGCTGAGACAGGCGAATCAACGAGTCAGTTTATGCGCAACTATCGTTTGGATGTTGCAAAGGATATTTTATTAAAGAATCCTGGTAACAGAAATATTGCGGAAATAGCTTTTAAGGTTGGATTCAACGATCCAAAGTATTTCACCCGTCGTTTCACCAAACGATTTGGATCTTCTCCATCAACATTCAAAGCTTGATAGTATTCTTTCGTTTCTAAAAAAGTTTCCCTAATGATGATATACTAAACAGAATGGTGGATAATACGTTTATCCACCATATAAACGCATTTGTCCACCTTACCAAAAGTGCACTTTTCTACCTTTGTGCACACAATTTTTCAATTCAACCTAATTAAAAATCTAAAAACCTAAATGTATATGACAAGCGAATTAACAACAGATGTTGACATTGGATGTCAAACCCAATTACTGATATCATAAGCATTAAGAAACAAGAATAAACAATAATTTAAAACCTAAATTAAAAAACAATGAGAAAACAATTATTCTCTGTAATGCTATGTCTGGGCGCACTTGGTATCTCGAATGCGATACCTACTCCTGCAATGGCCTCTGTTACACAGGCACAGATAATAAAAGTAAGCGGTCAGGTAGTTGACGAAAGTGGAGAGCCTCTCGTTGGTGCAACTGTTAGAGTTAAGAATAGCCAAGAGGGCACTGTTACCGATCTTGATGGTAATTTTCAATTGAACGTTCCTGCAAATGCTATTCTGCAGGTGAGCTACATTGGCTACCAAGTTAGCGAGGTAGCTGTACGTAATCGCGCTATTATTGAAAAGATCCAACTCAAAGCCGACAATCGTACCCTCGATCAGGTTGTTGTTGTTGGTTACGGTACTCAGAAGAAAGTTGACCTTACCGGCTCTGTTGCCATCGTTAATGCCGATGAGATGAAAAAGGTGTCTAACTCAAACATCTCTACTATGCTCGAAGGTAAGGTTGCTGGTGTTCAGATAACCTCTGACGGTCAGCCTGGTGCCGACCCTTCTGTGCGCATCCGTGGTATCGGTTCTTTCGGCAGCACCGCTCCACTTTATGTTGTTGATGGCGTACCTATGGGTACAACCATTCGCGATTTCTCTCCAAACGATATTGCTTCTATTCAAGTATTGAAAGATGCTGCCGCTGGTGCCATCTATGGTTCACGTGCAGCAAACGGTGTTGTCATCATCACCACCAAAACAGGAAAGAATGACCAGCCTTTAAAGGTTGACTATTCCGGCTATTTCGGTGTCGATAACATATCTAAGAGCGTGTATGATGTAATGAATGCCGATCAGTATAGCCAATATATTGGCCAGGCATGCGTAAATTCAAACACACCTGTCCCTGGAGGCTACAGTCTTGGTGCTGATGGCACTTATAAGTTCATGGACAACACTAACACCGACTGGTTCAAAGAAGTGTTCAAGACAGGTATTCGCCAGAATCACAATGTTAACCTCAGTGGTGGAGGCGCTCACAACACTTATAATATTGGTCTCGACTATTTCCAGCAGAAGGGAACTATCGAAGGCGCAGGTCCTAACTTCACCCGCTACACAGCCCGTGTTAACAACACCATGGACACCAAATTCATCAAGTTCCGCACAAGTGCTGTTTACTCTCATTCCGATCAGGACAACATGGCGTTGTCAAACGCTTCTGAATATGTGCAGGGACTTTATGGTGATGTAACAAACGTGCTTCGTGGCACATTGCTCATGCAGCCAACAATTAAAGCTTACGATCCTTCAACATGGGTTCTCGATGATAAGGTTGGTTCGGCTAATGCCTATCGTTATGATGCCTATGGCTATGGTGTTTACTATGATACCATTCATGGCGATATCTCGGCATCAAACCCACTGCTTATCAACAACAAGCTCACTCGCAACACACTGGTTGACCGTTTTGTTGGCACAGCATCTGCTGATGTTGACCTTTTTAACATGATTGGCTTGAGCAGCAAGAACCATAGTCTGCACTACAATATCAATCTATCATACAGCAAGACTCATGCTACCGACAAGACTTGGATTCCTGCATGGATTCAGAGTAACCGTGTTTATCTTGCAAAGGCAAATGAACGCTTAACAAAGGCTTCTCGTGATTATTCATCTGCCCTGTTTGAGAACACCCTCACCTACGACGGACACATTGGCAAAAACAACATCAACCTCGTTGTTGGACACACTTACGAGGAAGAGCACACTAACACACTTTCTGCATGGGGAGTGGAATTCACTGAACCATATTTCCTGCAGATTCAGAATGGTGCAACACGTGATGCAAACTCTTTTGAATACAAGCATGTCTTGGAATCATACCTCTGCCGTTTAAACTATAACTACGATGAGAAATACCTGTTCTCAGCTATCATCCGTCGTGATGGTAGTTCACGCCTCACAAAGAATATTCGCTGGAGAACATTCCCATCAGTATCTGTGGGTTGGCGCTTCGACAAAGAAAATTTCTTCCCTATCAATCGTGAAATAGTAAACTTGTTCAAGGTTCGTGCTTCATATGGTGAGCTCGGTAACGAGAATATTGGTGAATACCAGTATATGGCAACAATGGCACGTAACAACATGACCTATAGCTTCGGCAATGAAGTAGTAACCGGATCTGCCATTTCAACCTTCATTAACGAGAATATTGCTTGGGAAAGAAGAATAACAAGTAACGTAGGTATCGACCTTGCTATGTTCAACAACCGCTTGGAATTCACAGTTGAGTGGTTCAAGAACCGTTCAAAGGATCTGCACTATGGTGTTCCTGTACCAGAGAATGCTGGTGTTTCAAACACTACAGTAACTATGAATGCTGCTACTATGGACAACAGCGGTTTTGAGTTTGCTGCGCCCTATCGCAATCACGATCACGCATTAAAATATGATATCAGCGCTAACCTCAGCACACTTCGCAACCGTGTTAAGTCACTCGGCTTTGGTACAGAGTCATACATCTCTGGTGCTTACATCACCAAGGTTGGTGAAGAAATTGGTAAGTTCTATGGCTGGGTATATGAAGGCATTGCACGCACCCAGGAAGACCTTGACAACCATGCTACTCAGCAGGGTGCCAACATTGGCGACTGCCTCTACAAGGATATAAGCGGTCCAAACGGTGAACCCGATGGTGTTATCGATGCTTACGACCAGACAACTCTTGGAAGCGGTCTGCCAAAGATAAACTTCGGTCTTAGTGCTCATCTTGAGTACAAGAACTTCGATTTAAGCATCCAAACATTCGGTGCTTTGAACTACCACGTTTCTGATGATATCTACAATAGTCTGAATTCTTGCTACGGCTACGGAAACAAGGATGTTGCCATGCTCGACGCCAACCGTTTTGATGCAGAAGGCAAATACATTTCAAGTGTTCCTCGCACATACGCTTCAAACAATGCCACATTGGCTTGGAACGATCTGTTCTCTTCTCGCAAGATTCAGAATGCTGCTTATTGAAAGATTGCCAACATTGAACTTGACCACAATATGCCAAACAAGTGGTTTGGTGGTGTGGTTTCAGGTGTTCGCGTATATGTTTCTGCTCAGAACCTATTCACATTCACTAAGTATAAGGGCTACAATGTTGACTATGCCGGCGGTACATTCACCCCAGGTAACAACTTCTGCTCTTTCCCTACTCCACGCACATTCATGGCTGGTGTTCACTTCACATTCTAATAGTTGGCTTAATTAGAAAAAAAGAAACTTAACAAGAATCATATAATATGAAACTACATAATATTTCATTTGCTCTGTTGCTGGGACTTGGTGCATTGACATCGTGCGACAGTAAACTGGATGTTGAAAATCCTAACGAGCAAACAACATCTACTTTCGGTATTGCTGAACTGGAAGAAAATGTTATTGCAGCCTACAATCACATCCGTATGGAGGGTTCTTATGCCCGTGTTGGCTACACTATCGACCTCACACGTGGTGATGAAGTGTGGAACTCATCTCAGGTTTGGTACAAGGAGTTCGACGACTATAACTGTCCTGTAACAGGCGACATCTGCTGGTGGATATGGCGTGAATGGTACTACACCATCAACGTTTGCAACTTTGGACTATCAAAGTGTGGCGATGACGATAGTCAGCTTTCCGAGTCGATGAAACGCATCAAGGGTCAGTTCCTTTTCCTTCGTGGCTTGGCATATTATAACCTAACAGGTTATTTCCAGGATGTTCCTCTTATAACTGATTACAGCACGTATTCGTCTCTCGACGGTTTGTATGCTTCCAACAATAGTTACGACGAGGTTCTCGATCAGGTAGAGAAAGATTTCGCTGAAGCTATAACTCTACTTCCTTCAAAGAGCATTGGCGGACAATGGTCAAAGGGACGTGCAACAAGTGGTGCTGCAGCTGGCTACTATGCTCGTGCCTTGATGCAGCGTCATAAGTATAGCGAGGCTCTTGCACAGCTCAAAGACATCATTGCAGGCAAATATGGCACATATAAGCTCATGGATAACTATGGCGACAACTTCCGTGAGGGTGCTCAGTATGAAAACAATGCAGAAAGTTTGTTCGAAGTTCAGTTCCTCGACTATGGTTCACAGGGTACCGACGATGAGTGGACTCCTGTTAACACTTCTAAGAATGCAACACAAGGCTCGGCTGTAGAAAGTAATTTCTGTCCTGGCACATACGGTGGTTGGGCCGACCTTTCGGCTTCTCCATGGCTCTACAACCTTTTCAAAGCTGAGCGCACCACAAATGGCAAGCTCGACCCACGTCTCTACTGGACCATCGGTACTTATGAAACCGATTGGGAAGGTTTTGAATTCGGTAATGTAGGCTACACCGTTCCTATGACTGCCGATAATCCTGTTGTAACAAACAACAACTATGGTGGTCTGCCTATTTGTAAGAACACCAATATGCGTACTGGTCTGTATTCAAGTGTAGCTACTGGCCTACACGATGGTATC
>JAEEGL010474843.1_pt1 | contig 19484 bp, 17 predicted proteins | sample 9134231 | NCBI WGS metagenome assembly JAEEGL01 (sample SAMN16246548, study PRJNA631951) | gut metagenome | biome: gut microbiome; feature: rumen; material: fiber-attached | host: Bos | place: Iran: Karaj | collected 2018-10
GTTTAAGTTTTTTTATAATTTATATATTGACATAAAAGCTATTTTATTTTATAATCTTTTTAGTTGGTGTTTTTAAAAATCAGTGCGGGTTTAGCTCATCTGGTAGAGCGCCACCTTGCCAAGGTGGAGGTAGCGAGTTCGAGCCTCGTAACCCGCTCCAAAGGATCACTCAAAAGAGTGGTCTTTTTCTTTTCTCCGGTATATGTCCATTTCTCTTTCTTTCTGAAAGAATACAGAAAGATCCCCATATAAATGTTCTTTATATGGGGATCTTATTATTTATACCTTTATATTATTCTCTTTATTCTTCAACATACCATGTGTCTATCGATGCATCCATCGCAGCTTCCTTCTTGATGCGCCGTGAAATGTACCAGTACATGAAGATCACGAATACCACGAACAGAGTCAGTGTGAAGACGGTGCCGACCATTGCACAGCAGTCATAGAACCCGTGCAGTAAAACAGCGCTCAGATAAGCTTTCCTCAGATTGTCCTTAACTGCATTCGGGTCACGCTGGAAGGTACAGGCTTTGGCCCTTCCGTAATATGAGCCCATTATTACCGAAAATCCCAGATGTGCAGGCACTGCAGTGATAGCCCTGTTGATGGCTATTCCCAGTCCGTAGTTGAATACATACATCACGTTTTCCAGTGCTGCAAATCCCAGAGATACGAATGCGGCATACACCACTCCGTCAAAACGGTAGTTAAAGGCCGGGTCGTTCCACGTACAGCGTTTTAAAACAAGGAACTTCAATCCCTCTTCCACTATGCCCACTATAAGGAAAGGAAGCAGTATCTTATATGCCAGACTGTCCGGACTGAAAAACCTGGAAAGCAGATCCGAACCGAGGGTGTTTAAAAAACCAGCTGGTATACCAATGAGTGCACCGAAAATAACCAGCTTGCGCAGCAGCTCGGGCGGCTCCTTCTCGATGGTATCCATCTTGTATATATACCTCATAAGCACTGCAGCCGGCAAAACAGCTGCCGCAACAAACACAGCAAGAATGATCATGGTTACACTCCCCCCACATTAATAATATGAGCACCATTATTAGCATTAGCATACGACAAATTTCAGAATACTTCAAGATAATGCTGCGGATTATTTCCCCGATTTCCGTTTTTTATGCAGAGCATATCAATAATCGTTTGGAACGTCTGCCTGCATCGTCTTCTTCATACAGCCTGCAGTTTCTTTTATATCCCGGTTTCCCGGGTGCCCGTTATATATAAGGATGTTCTGCCCTTATTACGGCATGATATTTCGGATACTTCCTTGAAATACATTCCGCCACGAGAGCCGCAGCCTCCTCATCTTTGTATTTGGAATCGGTCGGAATACACAGATCGAATATCATATGCTTTTCATTGTTCGTGACCCTGAAATCATGGATGGTAAATGAACTGTCAATCTCTCTTGCCGCTTCCTCCGCGACCCGGCGCATCTCATCGACTTTTTTATTTCCCACTGCAATGGGATCCAGATGGACGGTAACGATGCCCCCGAAATGATTCTGCATATCCTGCTCCACCCTGTCTATCACTTCATGGGCATAGAGAAGGTTGCTGTCTTCGGGAACTTCCGCATGAAATGTAAAAAACTTTCTTCCCGGTCCGTAATCATGCACCATCAGGTCGTGTATACCGATTATCTCAGGATACTGCTTTATAAATGTATAGATCTCTTCAACAAGTTCTGCATCGGGCGATGCTCCGAGCAGCAGCTCTACCGTTTCCATCGTAGCCCTGACCCCCGTATAGAGGATAAATGCCGCCACAAGCAGACCTGCCCATCCGTCGATCTGTATGCCGGCAAAGACCGATACCCCTGCTGAGATCAGGACGAGAAACGAGGCTGCTACATCCGATATGCTGTCAAGGGAAAAGGCCCGGATAACGGCGGAATCTATCTCTATACTTATTTTCCGATAGAAAAAGTACATCCACAGCTTGATTATGATCGCCGCCGCAAGGATAATGAATGAAGCGGCCGACACATCAGGTGTCTGCGGGATCCTTATTTTTCCGACCGCTGTGCGAAGCATCTCCACTCCGACCAGAATGATCATAATATCCGCAAGCAGTGCCGTTACGTATTCCATCCTCCCGTGCCCCAGCGGATGCTTTGAGTCCTCGTGCTTGCCCGCGAGGCGTATCCCTATCGTCGTTATAATCAGGGATGCAGCGTCAGACATATTGTTAAGGGCATCGGCAATGATTGCCACAGAGCCGGAAATGCTTCCTATGATCAGTTTTGTAAGACATAATAAAGCGTTTACGGCAATACCCGTACCGGCCGAAAGCATCGCATAACGGTTTCTTACGGCGGTCTTATCGGTATCATCCTTTATGAATGTTTTGATCAGCAGATTCGTTATCATAGCCTTTTCTTCAGCCGGCTGAGCTTTTCAGTAAAAAGCATCCGAGGAACATACATATTCCCCCAAATGCATTCGGACCCGGTTGCTGCCGCCCTGCTGACGGCCGTCTTATTCTGTGTTGTTTATAAGTTCAGCCTGCTGATCCATCTGTAGTTATTTATATAATGTATACGTTCATTTTACCGGTGAAAAACAGCGCAGCTGGAAGCTGCGCTGTTTTTTATCATTTCAGTGTGGAATACTTATCTTTTCTTTGCTACTACGATAGCGCCGGCAGAAACAAGAGCCAGAACAGCAGCAATACCTGCGAAATCGTAAGCGCCGGTGTTGGGGTTCTCAGGATTTGAGGAAGAAGCGGGTGCAGTGGGAGCATTGGAAGAATTTGCATTTGCTTTAGCTACAAGTGCGTTGTAAGCATCTATATCGAGCTTGTCGGCAGAAGCAACATACTGGCCAAGAGTCCTGGTGGTGATAACGAAAGCTTCCTCTCTGTCATCCCATGCATCTTTGATCAGGCGGAGCGTTCCGTCGCTGTTTATAGCATAGAGATAATAATCATCGGCATCTTCCTTGTCGCTGTACAGATAGAGGGTACCTATTCTGTTGAAGCGGGGAGCATCTTCCCAACGATAGAAGTCCATATCAGTGTTGGGGAATGCATCGATGATCTCATCAACCGCACCGTTGGTGTAGGTCAGGTTGAGGCTCTTCTGGTTCGGATCGATGGTTACTTCGAACTCGGCATCATCAAGCCAAGTGATGACCACTTCTTCGGTCTCTTCGATACCGCTGGTGTCGAAGATCGGGGTCTCCCAGGCATCGAATCCGTCTTCAGCATCGGCAGCAGCCTGTCCGACTCCCATTTCCTTAACGAAGGTAGAAACTTTGACATTCTTGTTCAGAGCAGAAGTTGCGGTTACGGTGAATGAGAATTTCTTCATGCCGGTGTAGTACTTGTCAGCGGTGACTATCTTCAGGCGAAGCTCGTCCAGATATTTGTAAACAGAGACAGATTCTACATATGTCGAACCGTCATTGATGCTTACATCATATTTGATTCCGCTGTTATAGGTCTTTGCAAAATCTTCGATCTCGTCTATGACCCATGTCACTTTCTTGGTACTGAACTGAGTTGCATTGGTTCCGTCAACGTCGGCTTTTGTCAGTTTGTGGCTGAGGTCTGATGCCTCATAAGGTACATAAACGATACCATTGTAAACAACTACATCATCGCCGTCTCTGACGTCATAATATCCGGAAGTACCGTTTTTCAAATACTTATAAAGGGTGCTGCTGTCGCCTACGGCCTTTCCTTCAAAATAAGGGATATCCAGGATCTCAAAGGTGTAGGTCGTTCCGATCTGAAGGGCACCCGCTCCGGGTTTGATTTCGGCAAGGTTGCCGTCTACGTCTTTTTTCCCGCTGGCATCGAAAATAAAACCTTTGTAATTGGCATCATCATAAGAAACACCAGCAGACGAAACTCTTGTCGCTGCAAAAGCCGTTACTGCGATACCAAGTACCATGACAACGACAAGCATTACTGATAACAGTTTCTTCATTAGTTTTTCCTCCTTGTAAAAATGGATAACAAACTGTATGAGGAAGCATCTGGGTATATTCCTCAACTGTATCCGCATTGTAACTCTTTTGAAGCAGTAATGCAACAGTTTTCTTGAATACAAGGTAAAAGTTAAACTGTTGTTAACGTATTGTTCATATTTATGGCCATACAGGACCTGTTTTTGTAACTAAAATGTAGCTTCAGTTTTCATTATATCCTTTGTGCCGTGCTGTTTTCCCCGATACAGGGCTCTTATTCTCCTGATAATATAATTTCAGGCGGTACATGAAAAAGAATTCCGGCCTTATGCCCCGGTATCGTATTGATTATGTGCTCCTCTCCCCGGATCCGGAAGGTGCAGCCGACCTGTTTTTTCGGTATATCCCGTGAGATAAAAACACTTTATTTTTTTATCTTTATGTGCTATACTTGCTCATGCATCGGAAATATGCGCCCGTAGCGCAGTTGGATAGCGCGTCAGACTCCGACTCTGAAGGCCGCTGGTTCGAATCCAGTCGGGCGTACCATTGGGAAACAGTAAAGAGAAGCTTCGGATGTTCATCCGGCTTCTCTTTCTGTTTGTCCGTTATCTGCCGCGTTCCCGCTTCCTTCATCTGCCGGTCTCAGTCCGGCATCCTTCCTTAATGCATATAATGTCTTATATGAAACAGCAGGCGCCTGTCATCCTTCAGGCGCCTGCTTTATTATATCAGAGTTCTGTCTTCCAGAGTCCGTGCAGGTTGCAGTAGGCATAGACCGCAACGGGTTTATCACCGCCGAGTGCAAAACTGACCTCCGGAGCATCGCTGGGATTCAGACATTTGCGTGCTCCGCCGTTCGCTGTCTGAAGATATACCCACTGGATGCTGTGCTCTGGGATCATCGGATGAGGTGCGGATCCGACCGCTACCTTGACAGTGTCATCACTGACAGTTACCACCGGAAGGTGTTTTTCCCGGCTTGCCTCGACGGTATTCGGTACCATCTGCTCCATCTTTTCCCCGCAGCATACCAAAGGTGCACCGGAAGCATTGATCATTCCGATGATGTTGCCGCAATGGCGGCAGATATAGAATCTGTTTTCAATCATGTTTTTTATCTCCCTTCAACAGTTTTTTGCTTACTGACTGCTCCTTGCATGTCCGGATTCCGGACATGTCTCCGGATCTTTTCCCGTCACGGTCAAGATCTTCTTCCGGTCCCGCCGTCTCCGTGAACGGATCAAAGATCCGAATCTGTTTTCCTGAATCCAATATATCAAAATAGCCGGCATATATCAATATGAAAATCAATATGCCGCATTTATCACATAACAGGTATATATCCTGCGCTGCCGTTCATCTTGATAAAAAAAGATCCGGACCATTTCCCTCTGAAATGATCCGGATAATGTGATGCTGGCGCGCTTGGAGGGACTCGAACCCCCGACCTACTGGTTCGTAGCCAGTCACTCTATCCAGCTGAGCTACAAGCGCATTTTTTCAGCCCCATTATAATAACACCGTATATAAACAAAGTCAATAATATAAATGCTTATTTTCATCAGCCGCAGATAATTTTACGGCTGATGAGAACCATCAGCTTTAATCTTTCATCAGTTTCAGCATGACCGCCTTATGAGCATGCAGACGGTTTTCGGCTTCGTCAAATATCTCGCCGGCATGAGCCTCGAAGACCTCTTCTGTTATCTCTTCCCCGCGGTGTGCAGGCAGGCAGTGCTGTATCATGACCCCGTCAGCTGCTGCTTCCAGAAGCTTTCCGTTCACCTGATATCCCTTAAATGCCTCCCGTCTTTTTTCAGCTTCGCTCTCCTGGCCCATAGACGCCCATACGTCTGTAAATATTACATCGGCTCCCTGTGCGGCTTCGAACAGGTCGGTCGTGAGCGTGAACCTGTCTCCGTACTGCCCCGCAAACTCCAGTACCGTCGGGTGCGGTCTGTAAGCTTCGGGCGTTGCGACAGATACTTTCAGACCCATCTTAAGGCCCCCTACAATAAGGGAATTCGCCATATTGTTGCCGTCCCCTATATAGCACATGCGGAGTCCTTCAAGATGTCCTTTATGTTCCCGTACCGTCATCAGGTCGGCAAGCACCTGGCACGGATGGCAGAAATCGGTCAGTCCGTTTATCACCGGTATCGTTCCGTACAGAGCCAGATCCTCGACCTCTTTCTGCGCATAAGTCCTTATCATTATACCTTCAAGATAGCGGGAAAGCACCCTGGCCGTATCCTGGATCGGTTCCCCGCGCCCTATCTGCAGGTCGTTCGCGCTTAAAAACAGCGGGTATCCGCCGAGCTGATACATCCCGGTTTCAAACGAGACCCTTGTTCGGGTGGATGCCTTCTGGAATATCATCCCCAGTGTTTTCCCCTCAAGATGATTGTGCTTTATCCCGTGCTTCAGCTCGTATTTGAGCTGATCGGCTATATCAAGCAGTTCGGTTATCTGTGCGGGATCAAGATCCAAAAGCTTCAACAGATGGTCCATTGCTATTTCTCCTTTTAATGCCTAAAAATTCTTAAGTGCGGCTTCGAGTCTTTCAAGAGCCTCGTCTATCTCCTGATAACGTATTATCAGCGGAGGAAGCAGCCTGATCCTGTCTTTTGCAGTAAGCACCAGGACACCGTACTCCAGCGCCTTTTCCGCCACTTTTCTGGCGTCCATGCCTTCCTTTAGGGAAAGTCCCAGCATAAGCCCCCTGCCCGTGACTCCGGAAACATTTGTGAGCTTAAAGCACTTTTCTTTAATGTATTTTCCCCTTTCGGCTATCGATTCCAGCATTTCGTCGTTCAAACGGCATATGACTTCCAGCGCCCCGGCACATACCGCAGGATTGCCTCCGAACGTGGAGCCGTGAAGCGATACCGAAAGCGTTCCGGCCACGCGTTCCGAGAACAGCGTTGCCCCTATAGGCAGCCCGCCGCCGAGTCCCTTCGCAGAAGTCACTATGTCGGGTCTTATCCCATACTGCTGATAACAATACAGGGTGCCTGTCCGTCCTATGCCGGTCTGGACCTCATCAACGATCAGGAGCAGATCTTTTTCCTTACAGAATTCTGCGACCTGCTCGATGTACTCCTTGTCAAGAGGGACTACCCCTCCCTCACCCTGTATCAGCTCTATCATCACGGCACAGGTCTTTTCGCCCGCCGTGCGTTTCAGAGATTCGATATCGTTTGCCTTAACGTAACTGAATCCCTCCGTAAAAGGACCGAAATATCTGTGGAAGCTTTCCTGTCCGGTAGCCTCGAGCGTGACTATCGTCCTTCCGTGGAAAGAATTCTCAAGAGTGATTATCTCATACCTGTCCTGCGATGTGTAGTTCGTAAAACTGTACTTACGGGCTGCCTTTATCGCACATTCGTTTGCTTCGGCTCCCGAATTTGAAAAGAATACCCTGCTCATCCCGGTGCGCAGGCACAGCTGTTCCGCAAGAGCTATGGCGGGGATCGTGTTGTAAAGATTGCTTGCATGCTGGATCTTTGTGATCTGTGAGCTCACTGCCGCTATCCATCCCTCGTCACAGTATCCCAGGGAATTCACGCCGATGCCGCTGGTAAGATCGATATACTCCCTGTTGTTCCTGTCCCATGCGATAACGCCGTTCCCTCTCACGATATCGACCGGGAAACGGTTGTAAGTATTCTCTATATATTTGTCTTTCTCTCTCCAAAGCTTGTCTATGTCCCCGTTCAAGACCTTCATTATGGCTTCCTTGCTGCTGTAAGCTTCTTTATTCTCCATCTCTCAATACCTCATTAATATCGTTCCGGAATATCTTTATCTGAACATCGTACCTACGCCTTCATCCGTAAGAAGCTCTATCAGTATCGAATGAGGTGTCCTGCCGTCTATTATGACGGCTCTCTTTACTCCGCGGCGGATAGCCTCAACACAGCAGTCCACCTTCGGTATCATGCCTCCGCTGATCACTCCCTCATGCTTGAGTGCAGGTACATCGCTCAGGCGGATCTCCTGTATCAGGGTGCTCTCGTCCTCCCTGTCCCGGAGTATTCCCGCGATATCCGTCATAAGTATAAGGTTTTCAGCCCTGAGCTCACTTGCAATCCGTGCCGCAGCGGTATCCGCGTTTATATTGTATACGTTTCCCTGCTCGTCTGCCGCCACGGTGGCTATCACCGGTATGTGTCCGTGCTCAAGGGAATCGGATATCATCGAGGTGTCCACCGAGGTTATGTCCCCGACAAAGCCAAGGTCTCCCTCTTCCGATATGAGCTTTTTCGCCCGGAGCATGCCCCCGTCGATACCGCAGAGACCTATAGCCTTGCCTCCCATCGTTTCCAGAAGGGCCACGAGATCCTTATTGGTCTTGCCCGAAAGCACCATCTGCACTACCTTTGCCGTTTCTGCATCCGTATAGCGGAGACCTCCCACGAAGTGAGATTCTATCCCCATGCGGTTCAGTGTCTCCGTTATCTCCGGTCCTCCTCCGTGAACGAGCACTACCCTGATGCCTACAAGCGTAAGGAGGACGATATCGCTCATGACGGCGCTCTTAAGTTCCGGACTCTTCATCGCGTTGCCGCCGTACTTCACCACAACGGTCTTGTTGTTGTACCTGCGTATATGTGGCAGCGCCTGGATAAGTATCTCCGCCCTGCTGTTGATGTCTTTCATTTTCGTTCCGCCTTTCACCGGGGACATGATCCCCTCAAAGCATTTTTCTGTCTGAACTAAGTCCTGTAGCTTCCGTTGATCTTTACGTAGTCATAGGTCAGGTCGCAGCCCCACGCAGTGGCGGATGCTTCTCCCTGGTCAAGCCCTATATCTATCTTTATCTCTGCGGCGGAAAGGATCTTTGCCGCTTCATCCTCGGAAAAAGGTGCCGCCATACTGTTCCTGCATACAGTAACTGATCCCTTTTCGGAAGAAAGCTCCACCGTTATCTTCGAGGCATCGAATTCCGCATCGGCATACCCTACCGCGCAGAGTATCCTTCCCCAGTTGGCGTCCGGTGCGAACATCGCAGCCTTGAACAGGCTGGAGCATATGACCGATTTTGCGACCTTTACGGCGCATCCCTTGTCAGGAGCCCCTTTTACTGTGCATTCCAGAAGTCTTGTCGCTCCTTCTCCGTCGGCCGCTATACTGCGCGCCGTTTCGGTGCATATCCTTCTGAGCACGGAAACGAATATCTCATAATCCGGACCCGTTCCGTCAATAGGATCGTTTCCCGCCTCGCCATTTGCAAGGATGCATACCATGTCGCTGGTAGAGGTATCTCCGTCGACGCTTACCATATTGAATGTATCTTCAGCTACATCGGCAAGCGCTTTCTTCAGGGCTTCTGAGGTCACGGCGGCATCAGTCGTTATAAAGCAGAGCATGGTGGCCATGTTGGGATGGATCATCCCGGAGCCTTTGGCTATGGCTCCCATACGGCATTCCCTGCCGCCAAGCATAAAGGAATATGCTCTCTGCTTGCGCCGCGTGTCGGTAGTCATTATCGCCGTGCAGGCATCATCTCCCCCTTTGACGGAAAGAGCTGCTGCGGCTGCTTTTATTCCCTCGGCTACAGGCTTTATCGGGAGTATCTCCCCGATGACCCCGGTAGAAGCCACTATGACGCTGCTGTCGGGCAGTCCGAGTGCTGCACCCGCCAGCCTGCACATCTCCCTTGCTTTTTCGGGACCGTCCGGAGTGCATGTGTTTGCATTGCCGGAGTTCACCACTATCACCTGTGCCCTGCCGTCCTGCAGGTTTTTGATCGTTTCAGTAACCGGTGCTCCCTTTACCTTGTTTTTCGTAAATATTCCGGCAGCGTTGCATTCCTTTTCACTGTATATCAGAGCCAGATCCGGCTTCGTGCGGTTCTTCCGTACCCCACAGTGCACTCCGGCTGCCGTGAATCCTTTCGCCGCAGTGACCGAGCCCTTTATGGCTTTTAAAGATATCTCCATATGCTGTGTCCCTTCCCTTTCCTGTAGTTACAAGACAAGTCCTTCGCCTTCATCGGCGCCTGCTGCTATGTTAAGGCACTGGATCGCCGCTCCCGACGCTCCCTTGCCCAGATTGTCAAACAGTGCGGTCAGAATGATCTGCTCTCCCTGGTCGAATGCACAGACCTTCATACTGTCTTTTCCGGACATGCCGTTGGATGCCATGAATCCCCTGTCGAAAAGGGCCGTTCCGTCGTCCAGCGATATGATGAACCTGGCGTTCCGGTAAAACTCCCCGTAGCAGTCCCTTATTCTCAGGGCCGTGACGTCCCCGGAAAGCTGTTCTTTTGCCAGCGCGATAAAGGTAAGCATCCCGCTGTAATAGTCAGCCACCACCGGGAGGAATGCCGGCGCGGATAAGATGCCCGTATATTTTACTATCTCGGGGATGTGCTTATGACTTTTATCTATCGAATAGCCCCTCGGCGAAGAGAGTGCCGATGAGCGTTCAGCACTTTCATATTCGGCAATCATGGATTTGCCTCCCCCGCTGTAACCGGTGAGCGAAACTATGAAAAGCGGATAATCTGCGGGCAGTATCCCTGCGTCCGTAAGGGGACGCAGCAGGGCTATGGCTCCGCTGGCGTGGCATCCCGGTGAGGCGATTCTTCTGTTTGTCCTCACCGCTTCCCTGTATTCTTTTCCGAGTTCCGGCATGCCGTAAGCCCAGCCCGGCGCCGTACGGTGCGCCGTGGAAGCGTCGATAATGACGGTCCTGTCGTTCGTGCAGAGCGCAGCTGATTCCCTTGCAGCGTCGTCGGGCAGACAGAGTATGGCCGCATCGGCCGAGTTTATGAGCTCGGAACGTACCCCGGGATCTTTTTTGTCCCTTCCTTCAGCCGACAGGAGCTCAATGTCCTTTCTCTGCGAAAGCCTTTCTGCTATCCTGAGTCCTGTCGTGCCCGACGCTCCGTCAATAAATACCTTTATCATAAAGACCTCCTACCCGCCGATAAGGCTTTCCAGAAGAGCCCCAGCCTGTTCCCTGACCTTTTCGGGCGCCGGTCCTCCCTGGGACACTCTTCTTTCAAGGCAGTTTTCGAGCGATATCGCCTCATAGACATCTTCACCGAACTCCGGGCAGAACTCACGGTATTCCTCCAGAGGGAGCGTTTCAAGCGTCCTGCCTGTCTGTATGCATCTGCGCACCGTTTCCCCCACAGCCTTATATGCGTCGCGGAAGGGCACGTTTTTCTCTTTTACGAGATAGTCGGCGCAGTCGGTGGCATTTATAAAACCCTGTGCGGCGGCGTCCCGCATGTTCCCGCGGTTCACCCTGATAGTCTCCAGCATGGGGGTAAAGACGCTGATGCAGAGCTTCACGGTGTCGACGGCGTCAAATACCGCCTCCTTGTCCTCCTGCATGTCCTTGTTGTACGCAAGCGGCAAGCCTTTCATGACCGTCAGCAGGGTCACGAGCGAACCGTATACACGTCCCGTCTTGCCCCTTACAAGTTCGGCAATGTCGGGATTCTTCTTCTGGGGCATTATTGAAGAGCCGGTGGAGAAAGCGTCATCCAGCTCGATGAATCTGAACTCCCATGAACACCAGAGAATGATCTCCTCGCAGAAGCGCGAAAGGTGCATCATGAGTATCGAGAGCGTGGAAAGAAGCTCTATCACAAAATCACGGTCCGAAACGGCATCGATGCTGTTCCTGCATATCCCCGAGAAACCGAGGAGTTCGCTCGTCATGCCCCGGTCGGTCTCATAGGTAACTCCTGCCAGGGCTCCCGCCCCGAGAGGATTGTAATTCATCCTTGCGGCGCAGTCCTTCAGTCTTCCTTTATCCCTTAGAAGCATTTCGGCATAGGCCAGGAGCTGATGGCCGAAGCTTACAGGCTGGGCTCTCTGCATATGAGTATATCCCGGCATGACTACATCGGCATATTCCTTTGCCAGCACGCAGATCACGCGGATGAGCTCCGTGCACATTTTTCCGATCCCGGCGATCTCGTCCCTCAGGTACAGCCTGATATCCACGGCGACCTGATCGTTGCGTGAACGCGCCGTGTGTAACCTTTTCCCGGCATCTCCTATCCTTTTCGTAAGTTCGGCCTCAACGAAGGTATGTATATCCTCCGAGGCCATATCTATCTGCAGCCTGCCTTCGGATATATCGGAGAGTATCTGCCTGAGATTCTCTGTGATGAGCCCGGCCTCTTCCGTATCTATGATCCCGCAGCGGCCCAGCATGGTGGCATGGGCTATCGAGCCCTGTATATCCTGGGCGTACATCCTTCTGTCAAAAGAGATGGAAGAGTTGAGCGCATCGGTCCGTTCATCCTCCGCCTTAGCCATCCTTCCCTGCCATAGCTTCATATCGTTACCTTTCCCGTCTTACATTAATATCAGTATATTATTTGTCTTCTTTTCTTCTCTGTTCCTCCAGCATGGCTCTGACCCTGATAGGCAGCCCGAACAGGTTGATGAATCCCTTCGAATCCATCTGATCGTAGACCTCATCCTCGCCGAAGGTGGCTATCTCCTCTGAATAGAGGCTGTGAGGGCTTTCGATCCCGGCCGGTATTATATTGCCCTTATAGAGCTTGAGGCGCACCCTGCCGCAGACCGTTCTCTGAGTGCTGTCAACGAAAGCGGAAAGTGCTTCCCTGAGGGGGGTGAACCACTGGCCATAATATACGAGCTCTGCAAAACGGATAGCCGCCTGCTGCTTGTAATGGAGGGTATCCCTGTCAAGACACAACGTCTCAAGCAGTTCGTGTGCCCTGTAGAGAATGGTTCCTCCGGGAGTTTCGTATACGCCGCGGCTCTTCATGCCTACTAGCCTGTTCTCGACGAGGTCTACGAGACCTATGCCGTTCCTGCCGCCTATCTCGTTGAGTTTCTTGATGAGCGTCACCCCGTCAAGCTCTTCGCCGTTCAGTGATACGGGTATGCCGCGCCTGAATCCTATCTCTATATATTCGTCGCTGTCGGGAGCTTTTTCCGGCGATACTCCCATTTCAAGGATCTCGTCATATTTGGGCTCGTTTGCGGGATCTTCAAGGTCAAGTCCCTCGTGTGAAAGATGCCAGAGGTTCTTATCCTTCGAATAGTTCGTCTCGCGGTTTATCTTAAGGGGCACGTTGTGTGCTTCCGCATAGTCTATCTCTTCCTCCCTGGACTTAAGTTCCCATACTCTCCACGGAGCGATTATCTTCATGTTCGGGGCGAATGCCTTTATCGTAAGCTCAAAGCGCACCTGGTCGTTGCCCTTGCCGGTACATCCGTGCGCTATTGCATCGGCTCCCTCGGCCTTTGCTATCTCCACGATGCGTTTGGCTATCACGGGCCTTGCAAAAGATGTGCCCAAAAGATAGGTCCCCTCATATACCGCTCCCGCCTTCAGAGTTGGGAAAATGTAATCCTCCACGAACTCTTTCTGTAGGTCTTCTATATACAGTTTCGAGGCGCCGGTGGCTATTGCTTTCTCCTCAAGGCCGTCCAGTTCGGTGCCCTGCCCCACGTTGGCAGCTACCGCTATGACTTCGCAACCAGAATAATTCTCTTTCAGCCAGGGTATGATTATTGAGGTGTCCAGACCTCCCGAATATGCCAGTACGATCTTTTTGATATCAGCCATTGTTATTCCCCCATATTTATATTTATTAGTTTTATATGACTATATATGGTATAATTATACTACTGTTCAGGTCGAAATCAAGTTTTTTTAAATCAAATAATGTATAAATATTCGCATAAAATGAATCATATTTTATGCATTACTGTCAGAGTCCTCGTTTTCGGCATATATTATCCCGTTTTCGGTCACCACCATGTCGAGAGCGACGTCGTGTTCCTCATTGTAAAGCTCCTCCGCTCTCTGGGCATAAAATGCCGCAGCAGCCTTCACTGCTTTCGAACATTTAGGCAGGAACCGGTCATATATGCCTGCACCCATCCCCAGCCTGCGGCATTTAAGGTCAAATGCCGTACAGGGAACTATAACAAAGTCTATATCTTCCGGATCGATCTCTCTTGAGTGTTCCGGAAGCGGGGAAAGCATCCCGAAAGCATCCGGACCCCACCTGGTATCGTCGTCCGGGACAAGAGCCCTGAGCGATACCCTGTCCGGACAGAAGGGATAGGCCACCGTCTTTCCCAGGGCTTTCGCCGTAAGGTCGGACTGCGCCGGATTGGCTTCTCCCCCCGCTGCCCTGTAGGACAGTATTATCTTTGCATCGGCGAATGCCCTGCACGTTTCGATATTCCTGCATATCGCCAGACAGCGCGTCTCCCTTTCATCTGCCGGGATCTCCCTTCTCGCCGCCTTGCCGGAGATCCTCTCCTTCCTGTTTATCTGATCTGCTTCTTCCCGGGTGATCTCGACCAGCTCCCTTACCGTATCAGTATCCGTTTTTTTGCCTTTCTTTCGTGCTTTTCAGTATATATTATTCTTCCCGCCATTTCAACAAGCTTTTCGCCTTTCGCTTCCTTCTGCCCTGTCTGTGTCCTTGTCAAATCCGTCGGTTTTAAGTATACTGTATATATAAGAACCGCCTGCAGGACAGTGCCGTTTCGGGAAGGCTGTTTTCGGTCAGCGGTCAGGGGAGGTCATATCTTGAATATATGTGTATACGGGGGCGCCGGTACCCCTTCAAACGCTAATCACCTTGCTGCCGCATCCCTTCTGGGCAATCTCATATCCGGGCGCGGCCATACCCTCGTTTTCGGGGGAGGCGCTAACGGCATGATGGGCGCCGTTGCTTCCGGAGCCCATGAAAAGGGCGGAAAGATAATCGGCGTAGCCCCCTCTTTTTTTGACAGGCCCGGAATACTGTATGAATACTGCAGCGAATTCTGCTATACCGTCACGATGCGCGAGCGCAAGTCCATGCTGGAAGATATCTCGGATGCCTTTATAGCTCTTCCCGGCGGCATCGGCACACTGGACGAATTCTTTGAGATAATCACACTGCGCCAGCTGGGGATCCATTCAAAGCCGGTGGCTCTTCTGAATACGGACAGTTATTACGATAAGCTTTCCGGTTTTCTTGACAGTGCAGCGGAAGAGGGCTTTCTTGACAAGAACTGGCGCAGCCTCGCATTCATAGCCGGCAGCCCGGCCGAGATAATCGGTTTTATCGAAGCTTCCGCCCGTGAGACCACGGACTGATGTCCTTTATATATACGCGGACGGTACCGCTGTTTACATCTCTAAAACAAACAAGGACCGTACGGTCCTTTTTTTCGTGTATTTTACTGTCACCCGGCTGACCCTTCGGCGTTTTCGGCTGCCCTGGGCCTTTTTTCATGCAGCTGCCTGACCTGGGCACGGTGCACCGAAACTGCGGCGCCTCCCGGATTCCTGTCAAGCATGACCTTGAGCATCCCCGTGATGAGGTTGCTCTCGACGACTACTCCCTCTCCCTCGGCGGTGCTTACCACCGCTCCTATCTTGGGAGTCCTCCTTATGAGGTCTTCATATGTCTCCTGCTCATATTTAAGGCAGCACATCAGCCTGCCGCATATGCCCGATATCTTGGTGGGATTGAGTGACAGTCCCTGTTCCTTTGCCATTTTTATCGATACGGGGTGGAATTCTCCCAGAAATGAAGAACAGCAGGACGGTCTGCCGCATATACCCAGCCCTCCGAGCATGCGTGCCTTGTCCCTCACTCCGATCTGCCTGAGTTCTATGCGGGTACGGAAAACAGCGGCCAGATCCTTCACCAGTTCCCTGAAATCGACCCTTCCGTCAGCCGTGAAATAAAAGAGTATCTTGTTGCCGTCAAAGGTATATTCCACATCTACCAGCTTCATGTCTATGCCGCGTTCTTCAATCTTTTTCTGACAGAGGGAAAAGGCATTCTTCTCCTTCTCGCGGCAGAGCCTGTACTGTGCTATGTCCTCTTCCGTAGCTGTGCGGAGTACTTTTTTCAGCGGTCTCACTATCTCACTGTATTCGACCATCTTGTTCGGCACTACCACGGTACCGCACTCTATCCCGTGTGCGGTGACGACTATGACCTTCGTATATTTCTCTATCTTCATCCCGCATGGATCAAAATAGTATATCTTGCCGACGACTTTAAAGCGCACTCCGACTATCTCTATCGGTCCTTCATAGATCGCGGCGTCCTCTTCTTCCTTTGTATCGCTGTCTTCAAAATAGACTTCTTCTATATCTGTTTCTATATCTGCTACTTCCGATATGTCGAATATATCGTTTTCTTCATCTTCCAGTATCTTTTTTCCCATATAACTTCTCTCTTTCATCCGCCTAGAATACCCTGCCGAGCGCATCACACAGGCCGGTGCACATAAGCGGCATATAGCCGTTGCCCTTTACCGCAGCGGCCGTTTCATCTATTATATCAACAATTTTCAAAGCCTGCAATATGGTGCAGAAAGCGCACCTTTCCCCGCCGCATGCGATATCCGACGCATATCTCCTCATCTCGCTGAGAAATGCGAGGAACCCTTCGGGATCCTTTTCAAAGCACTGCATCTGTTTTAAGAGTCCGTACCGGCTGCCGCCTGACGCGAGTTCCATGATCTGCGCCGCCTTTTCCTTTTCGTAAGAGGCGGTCTCAGGGGTCTTTAACGGTGTCACCCTTGAGCGTATGGTCGGAAGGAGCTTCGACCCGTTGTCGCAGCAGAGAATCATCATAAGGTGAGCCGGAGGCTCCTCCATGAGTTTGAGCAGCGTATTCTGGGCAGCGGCCGAGAGGTTCTCAGCATGGGTCAGGAGGTATACTTTTCCCGCCCCGTCATTCGGTCTAATATATGCATCCGCTATGATCTCCCTGATAAGCTTCACCGGGAAGGCCGAACTGCCGGCCGAACCGTCGAATACCGTCAGGTCAGGATGTATCTTTTCCCCGACCTTCCTGCATGAACGGCACGCCATACACGGGGGATCATTCCCTTCACACAGAAAAGCAGCAGCCGCATATTCGGCAAGTTCATACAGCGCAGTATCCGACTCGCCTTCAAGCAGTAGTGCATGGGGCAGGCGTCCTGCCTTCGCCATCTGTTCTAGAAGCATCTTCTGTGTCATCGGAGGTTCCTTTCTAAGAGCGGCGGCATACCTTTATCCCGTCAGGTCTCTCTTTCTCAAGCTTTTCGGCAATACTTTCTGTAATCTTTTCCCCGGGTATTATGATGGGTATCCCCGGAGGGCAGGGGGAATAAAGCTCCGCGGATATCCTTCCCGCGGCTCTTCCTGCCGGTACCGTCTCATACGGTGCAAAGACGGCGTTCCTTATCGTACAGGCCTTTTCAGCGGGCTGCAGGAGGGATCCCGTACCCGCCGGCACGGGTCTTCCTGCCGGGATACTTTCCAGCACGCGCTCCAGCCTGTTGAAATCCTCTTCGCCGCTGCAGACCGAAGGCATCAGTATCACGACGTCCCCGCCTGCATATTCGGGTTCGATCCCGTGTTCCCTCAGATATCCCGCAAAGGCTTTTCCATCATATCCCAGGGCGCATGCGCTGAGAGTCAGCCTTGCCGGATCGTTTCCATAGGATATCATGCCCAGAGCCCCGGCCTTTTCCCTGACGGCTCCGGTCATCCCGCAGAGCCGGCGGAGCCCTGTTCTTATCTCCCCGTCAAGTTTTTCAAGGAGCATATCCGCCGACAGCATTATTAGGTAGCTGGGACTCGTCGAACCGAACAGGCGCATCTTCTCCTTCGCCTCGCTGTATAGCGAAGGATCCTTCAGATGCAGCAGCGCCCCTCCCGTAAGCACCGGCAGCGTCTTATGCAGCGAATCTGCGCATGCGTCCGCGCCCAGCGTCATGGGATGGATATCCTCTTCCAGAAACTTAAGATGCGCTCCGTGGGCGTTGTCCACCAGAAGGGAGGCACCGTATTCCCTGCATACCTTCGATATGCCGGATATATCGCATATATTCCCAAAATAGTCGGGAGAAGTCACATACACCGCCTCCGCGCCCTTTTCCAGTGCCTTCTTTGCATCTGCGGGAGTGACAGGAGGCGGTACGGGAGCTTTTTCATCTTCTGCTTCGGGGTATATCCATACGGGATCGATATCCAGAAGGGCCATCGCTGCCACTGCGGAGGAATGTATCATCCTGCCTGCCGCAAGCTTCCTGCCGCGGTACAGCGCCAGCATCGTCTGTATGCACAGCGACGCTCCTCCGGCCGAGAGCAGGCTGTCTCCTGACCCGTATATACCGGAATACATCCTTTCGGTCCTGCGTATCGCCCCGCTGCATTCGTACAGGCTGTCCATCCCGGGTATCTCTGTAAGGTCGAAAGGCGCTGCAGAGGCAAATGCTCCGTCAATCCTGCCCTTATGACCCGGCATATGCATTCTTGAAGTGTCCTTCAGGATATATCCTTCGGCTGCTTCATACAGGGGAGTCTTCATGGCTCAGCCTCTTTTCAGCGCCTTTTTGATCTTCATGCGCTTTGCGTTTGCCGCCAGAGCCACACCCGTAAGTTTTTTGGCAAGAGGCCTGTAAGTCTTCGAGAATTCTCCCGGGAGTTCCTCCAGCACGCCGTTGAACCCCTTCTTGAAGCGGTAGAGGCCGTAATAGTGATTGCTCTCGTCAAGTATGCCGCTTACTCCCTGGAAATCATAGAGGAAGCATCCTGTCTCTACCGCCCAGCGTATCATCTCCCACTGGACAAGGTAGTTCGGCATCACATTGCGGTAGACATTATCCGAAGCCCCGTATACATAACAGACCTTTCCCGCAAAGTTCGTGGCGATCGCTCCCGCGATTGGTATCCCGTTGTAAAAAGCCATATACAGACGCACGTTTTCGCCGAGAGCCGAAAGCATGCGTTCGAAATAGCTCTGCGGACGTGTATTGAATCCGTCCCTTTCCCCGGTGGTCTTCATTATCCTTGAAAAATCGGGAAGGTATTCCGGCCCCACTGTCCTGACCTCGACTCCGTTCTTTTTCGCGACGCGGATATTGTAGCGGCATTTCTGCGTAAAGGAGGCCAGCAGTTCCTCTTCGCTCCGTCCGTTGATATACAGCCTGTAGTTGAACCGGGCCTGTATGGTCTCAAAGCCTTCGGGACCGTAGAAGCGTTCAAAGCCGAACCCTTTCATCTTTTCGATAAGCTCAGCGGAGTCCGCTATGTCCGGATCGCATTTGAATTCATGCGCCCTGTACTTTCCGGCGAGCACGTCGGCTCCCCTGAACAGGTCTGCCAGAACTTTCCCGTCCCCGAGATCGCATACTGGACCTCTCGGCGAATACAGGAAAGAGCTGCCCACGATGGGGATGCGCTGTATGAGCACTCCCATCGCTCCCGCGATATTTCCCTCATCGTCACGGGAGATTATCCCTTCCCACTGCCAGCCCGCCTTCACCTTCTGCCAGTTGACGGACTGCGTAAAAGCTGACTGGGGATGAGACGATACAAAAGCTTCGTATTCTTGGTACATTTCAGGGGTTATGATTTCCACCGTTATTCTCCTTCTATTATCTGAAGATTTCTCTCCAGGATCTTTCTTCCTTTATAGCCGTAGGATTTTCTCTCTATCATCTCGTCAAGATTATTCATCGTCAGGGTCATGTCGCGGTTTTTCTCAAACTCGGGCAGTGGTCTTAGCTCTGCCCCCGCGTTCTCAGGACA
>JAEEGL012611191.1_pt1 | contig 19484 bp, 17 predicted proteins | sample 9134231 | NCBI WGS metagenome assembly JAEEGL01 (sample SAMN16246548, study PRJNA631951) | gut metagenome | biome: gut microbiome; feature: rumen; material: fiber-attached | host: Bos | place: Iran: Karaj | collected 2018-10
CGTCAAATTGGTTGAGGATGTCCGTGGTGAACACGCTCACGGGGAACGCGGCCTGCGGATACGGGTTGATGCCGAGCTTATAGAGTTCGGCCAACGAATTTCTTCTGATTTGTTCCTGTTCGCTAAGCATAATGGGTCAAATTTGCGTGCAAAATTAAGTTTTAATTCGTTATTACAGCCTACAAACAAGGAAATATTTGTAATTTTGCTTTCCGAAAATAGAATGGTTCTATGAGAATTGTATCCCAACCTATTAATCGAAGCAAACTGGAAGCTATCCTGCCAAGCTATTTTGGTGACATGATAAAAGCTGTTGTCGATGTACAAAAAGAGATTATTGGATTAGATGCTGAACTGCACGCCGACATCGAGAGGGAGTTGCTTCAACAAGGCTCAGAACAAGCCGACTTGTGGGGCATCAACCTGTATCCCGAAATGGAGGACGAGGACTTTATCGAATTCGACTCGCTCATCAACATTAGACCCTATCAAGGCAACCGCAGTCGCGATGTACAAGACCCCGCTGTCAGAAAGCGTATTGTTGAGATCGTTAATAAACTGATATTATGAGCAATTATCAACATTCGGAGCTGGCTGCTGGTCGCTGGGCAATGATGTCATTGGCAGAACAAATGCTTAACATTGGCAGTGAGGTATCACGAGCCAACCGTTGGCAAAGCAAAGGGAACATGGAACAATGTCATCGTGCTGCCGACCGTGCCTTAGAGTTGCTTTCGCTCACCATCAACGCACAACGCGGCAAACACGACTTGGGCGAATTCTGCCGATTGTATGAAGTCCTCGCCGATTGCTATTACGGAGACAATGTCTATCAAACCGACCCCGTCAAACTTCAACGATATTTTGATGTATTTTACAAGCCATTATGCAGTTTAAAGACGTCATAGGCCAATCCGCCATCAAACAAAGGCTTATCCAAAGTGTGAGGGAAAATCATGTCTCTCACGCACAGCTCTTTTTGGGTCCTGCGGGATGCGGCAAGCTGCCCTTGGCCTTGGCCTATGCACAATATATCCTCTGCCCCAACCGTACTGAGACTGACAGTTGTGGCGTGTGCCCGACTTGTCAAAAGATCCAGAAACTGGTGCATCCTGACCTGCATTTCGTCGTGCCGACGGCCACCACAAAAAAGATTAAGAGCAATCCTGAATCGGATTTGTTTATGGAAGAATGGCGCGAGTATGTTACACAGAATCAAGGTTATGTGGACACTTCAAGTTGGTACACCTTCCTCGATGTGGAGAACAAGCAGGGCTATATGTCGGTGCGCGACGCGGCCTCACTACTGCGTAAACTGAGCATGAAAGCCTATGAAGGCGAATACAAAATCGCCATCATCTGGATGGCTGAGAAGATGCGTGTCGACACAGCCAACAAACTGCTGAAACTGCTTGAGGAACCGCCCGAGAAGACCGTTTTCCTGCTCATCGCCGAAGACCAAGAGGAATTGTTGGCCACCATTAAGTCGCGCACAGCATTGGTTAAAATTCCAGCCCTCGACACCGCCTCCATCGAAACGGCTTTGCAGCAACGTTATGGCTGTGACCCTCAGCAGGCCCACGACTCAGCCATGGTTTCGGAAGGCAACTGGCTGACGGCTTGTCAATCGTTCAAGGATTTTGAAGACCATAAGTTCTTCTTCGCCACTTTCCAACAATGGATGCGCCTCTGCTTCCGCGCCGCTTATTCCGAACTGATTGACTTCTCAAACAACATCAAAACGATTGGACGCGAAAAGCAAAAGGAACTGCTGGAATACGGTTTGCGCATCGTCCGCAATTCCCTGCTGTTCAATAACAATCTTGCGGAAATCGTCATGTTGCCCGAAGACGAGAAAACTTTCAACTCGAAGTTTGCGCCTTTCGTCAATCCTGCCAATCTGGCACAAATTGCTGAGCTTTTTGAGGAAGCCATGCGACAAATTGAACGCAACGGCTACGCACCGCTTATCTTTACGGATGTGAGTTTTAAGATGGTGGGGCTGCTGAAGAAGAAATAGGTTTTTGCTTCTTGAACCGCCTCCTATAGATTCCTTGCCTTCTCACTTTCCTCTGCTGGAATGACATAGGAGGCTGACTATTACGATTTTACTCGTAAACCTCTACAGTTCCCATTTCAAACTGAATGGGATTACCAGCCTCGAAGTAGCGTACATCGTGTAACACCTTGTCAAACACATAGTTCTGAATCAACACGAAGTCCTTGCCGCCTTCGATGAGGGCATACATGCGGTCGTGGTCCTCGTCGCCATAGTCACCGCTGAAGTCAGTCACGCCATTCAGCACCAACTTCCTAAAGGTCTTCATATCCTGCGTGTTGCCGTCTTTGTCGGTCACAGTGATATAATGCACGTATGGTGAGCTGGTAATGGAGTCGATACGCTCCTGAGGCAAGGTATTAGTGAACAATGCCTCAAAGCGCAAGTCGCTGAACGAAGACAGCAGATTGATGACTTTCAAAGTGTCGTAAGGCACATCCTTATTGTCGCAAAGGCGCGTGAGTTTGTACTGGTGTTTCCCGACATTCTCGATGCGGAAGCTACCTTCTGGGTCTTCGTTGAGCACCATCTCAACGGACTGGATGTCCGCCATATTCTCATGGAAAACGGTATGGTCGCGCCAGTCGTCAGGATTGGCGGTGAAACGGGTCGTGATGAAGCCACGGAAACTGGGGATGTAGACAATATATGCCTTGTCGGCGCCTTCTTTCAACATGAACGTGCCACTGCTGTCCATGGTGGCATCGCCCACATAAAACACCTTCGTTCGTTTCTCATGGTAGAACAACTTGATTTTGTCGAACAAATTGATGCGTGGCACTATCTGATAGACCTCCACCTTGGTACTCTGCGAAGCCAACTGCTTGACAATGTTGTCGTGACTGGCCACAGAGACGGGCATCTTGACACGAATCTTGTATAGAGTGGTCAGCAGATACTGCACCTGCTTGGAATGGGCTTTGTAATTGCCATTGAGGGTCCAGCCATGCTCCTGACGTTCCAACAGCGACTCCCTTTCCTTACGGTCGGCCAGATAGATTTTCGTGACCGATGCCGTGTCCCACACTTGGAAATCGGACGACTCGCCTTGAATCGTCGAAAGGTAGCGGTTGTTCCCAATCAAAATGCCAGCGATAACGACTAAAATGGCGGCAATAATAATGGTGATGCGGTTATTCTTCATGACGGTTATTTTTTGCTGTATTTTTTCTTCCTGACGAAAGCCATGACAACTCCGAGCAGAATGATGATGGCAATTGGTACCAATGTATTGATTACCTGCCATTTCACTCTCTCGCGATTCACTTTGGTGGCATCCAACAGGCGGACTTTCAGTTCGCGCGAACGGATGTCGATCAGGCCTTCGCCGTCCACCAGATAACTGATGGCATTTTCGATGAATTCCTTGTTGGTATACGTGATGCCCGTATATTGGTCAAAGCCCAAAGGCAAGGGCTTACGGGTCCTGATGTCGATTTGGTTGCGGATGAGGTCGCCGTCGGCCACCACAATCATGGCGGTCGGGACGCTCTCTTCCATGAAGTCAGTGGCTTGGTCGTCAACGATTTCCTGCGGAACACGGTTGGCGTACAATGAGGGGAAACTACCCTTCAACAAGTAAGCCACATCCTTCCCTTTCGAGTTGAACATGCGCTGGTCGGGAGCCTGACGCAGCATGGCCAAAGAGATGAAGACCGGAGCACCAGAGACCTTGGTATAACTTGATGTCTTGAGCAGCGGAATCTGTTCGATGCCGTTGGCTGAGGTGGTGGCATCCATCGAGCTGACGAAATCGGCTTTGATGGCGTTCATGTTACGCACCATGGGATGGTCTGAAGCAGCCTGCAGCAAGGGGAAATAGTACCAGCGGAAATACTCCAACTGCGCCTGACCACCCACCTGACCCGTACGAATCGGCAACGAAGCGCAAGTCAAATCCAAAAGCAGGTCACGATTGAGACGCACACCGTATTTGAAGAGCATGTCATCGAGGTTGAGGTCTTGCTCTATTCCGATGGTTGACTCCTGGTTTTGCAGGCTGTCCATCGTGGCAAACACGGGCTCCACCAGCCACAGCACCTTGCCACCATGCATGATGTATTGGTCGATGAGGAACTTGTCCTTCTCGTCGAAAGGCTGCATAGGCTTCGCGATGATGATGGCATCGTATGACGGAAAGACCTTCACGTCTCGTGTCGTGTCCTGAGTTCTATGCATCAGTGCGTCAATCTTACCATCGATGGCCTTGCGCTCAACGTTGTATTTCTGTGATAGCGTTTGGGTGATGTCGTACATCTCCTGTTCACCCCACTCGCCATGACCTTCAATGATGGCGACAAACGGTTTTTCCAATCGGGTGACCTTCTTCACCGCATCGATGAGGCGGAACTCAAGATTCTGCATCGAGGCGTTCAAGGCTTCCTCCGACTTCTGGCCAATCTGGTTTTCAAGCAAATCGATGGCGATTTCGGTATTGTTGCGGTAGCTCACCAAAGCACCAGGCCAAATCACCATCTGCTTTGAAGAACCGTCGCTGTTTTGGACATTCAAGTCGGTGGGATTCAGTCCCGCTCGATACAGTTGATTATAGGTCTCTTTGATTTCGGCTTCATTGCCGCTCTCGGAAGGGTTAATAAACTCGTAATCAATGAATTTTGAATAAGCACGGAACTCATCTAGCATCTCCTTGGTCTCACGACGCAGCTTCTTGAACCCAGCCGGAAAGTCTCCTTCGAGATACACCTTGAAATACACATAGTCGTCGAGGCCGCTGAGGATTTCCTTTGTCGTAGGCGACAAGGTGTAGCGTTTCTCGCTCGTCAAGTCGAAACGAGTGAACACGTACGAGCCAATCACATTAATCAAAACGACAATCGCCACCGTAACGAGGAAAGCGACGATTTGGTTCTTTTTTAGATTCTTGCGTTTGTTTTCCATCACTCACCTCCTTACCATTTGCGGCTTGACAAAACCAGTTTCGTCGCACTGAGAAACAGCGCAATCACACTCAGGAAATACAACACATCGCGAGTGTCGATGACACCACGGCTCAGCGAACCGTAATGCGCGTTCATGCCCAACTGCTGGATGAACAGGTCGACGCGACCGAACAATGAAAGCGAGTAAATGAACTCGAAGCCAATCAACAGGAATCCACAAAGGAAAACCGAGATGATGAAGGCCAGTATTTGGTTGTTAGTCAGCGAACTACAGAAGATGCCGATGCTTACGAAGCTGGCACTGAGCAGGAACAATCCGATATAGGAGCCCCAGATGCCGCCGCTGTCGAGGTTGCCTTTGGGCAGACCCAGTTGGAAAACCGAGAAATAATAGATGAACGTCGGAATCAAGGCCAGCAACACAAGCGCCACACCCGCCAAAAACTTGGCCCAGATGATCTGCCAATCCGACAAGGGCTTGGTAACCAACATCTCGATGGTTCCCGTGCGGTTTTCTTCGGCAAAACTACGCATCGTGACAGCCGGCACAAGGAAAAGGAAGACCCAAGGGGCAAGGATGAAAAGGCTATCCAGGTTGGCATAGACGGAATTCAGCACGTTGAAATCGCTTTGGAACACCCAAAGAAACAACCCCGTGATGAGCAGAAACACCACAATCACCATGATGCCGATCAACGAGCTGAGGAAGTTGCTGATTTCTTTTTTAAATAATGCGTACATGCATGTATAAATTTGAAGTGCAAAAATAGGAAAAATGTCGGTACGCAGCATGAAAATGATTTTTCGGGCGAAATCTACGCGATTTATAGGAGATTTCGCCCGAAACGTGTTTTATGGTTTACGATGATTAGGGGCCACCAAAGGGATGCATTCCGATATGATTCAGAACCAAGTGACTCTGAATGATTTGTTTGAAAAACTATAGAAACATTATCTTCAGAACCGAGATTCAAGTGTAGTTTCCAGTCCCGTAGGTGTTTTCGTTATGCAACAAAATCACATAGCCTTATACCTGGCTCGGATGAATTGCAAAGCCAACTGAATAAGTTCCTTTTTTTACTTCAATCACCATCTTGGTTTTCGCAGGAGTTTCATCTATTGCAACAATTGGATTTGTCCTTTTCCCAACTTGTTCCAGAAGGCCGCTTCTGCCTTCACCAATCTTATTAACTAGATAATACGACAAAAAAGCAGATTGGTAAAACTTTCGTTGAAAATCATCAAAAGAAATCTGTTTTCTAATATTCTTTTTATTATCTGTTTTACATCCATAATAGATTTCTTTTGAGTTTTCATAAATGACGTATCTTGAATGAGCGAAACTATTACGCAAATAAGAACTATAACTTTCTTCAACAATCGACCCTAATAATAAGCCCTTCATTTTCATTGGTTTGACAACCTTATCTTGTAAAAATTTGCGTTTGCCTTCATCAGGTATTTCAACTTTCCATGGATAATCCTTTCCTATTGATAGTTGCGCTAGTCTCATCAGATGTTTGAGAAAGTAATACGATTCCCAAATATGGGTGTAAATCATCATCTCTACCAAAATATTATCAATCCCTTCTGTACCAGAATAATCGGTCACATTCTCTCCATAGTGTTTGTTTAAATAACGACACATGAACTCGTGCCTTTTGATATCATAGGGAATGTCTCCTTTATAATCTACAACAAATGGATAACGGCCTATTTGTTTTAGTTGTACCATATAATCTCCTTCGGCCAAAAATGCCACAAAATTATCCTTTGAAGCGTTTATTGCTTTTTCAAATGCTTCATTAACTGCTTTTTGAATGTTACTCTGTAAATCAAAAATATCTATCATAATAATCCTATAACTCAAAAAACTCAATAATCTTGTACCAAACGCACAGAAGCACCAAGGTATCGAGATGCAAATCCACCAAACTTAAGACCATCATTGAACTCAACATAATACGCACATCTACCTTCATATAAATTGGGGATAGGTGTAGCTGACCAATAACAACCTTCCGTACCTACATAACTAACTTCTGTTCCCGTACGTTGCCCAGAACACGGAAGAAACACTGCGCCATTAGGTTCAAAAATGTTATTCCAATTCTCTAAAGAAATAGTATTATCGTTAAATGAACCGATAAAAACGTTAGGATTCTGCAAACTATACAATTGACTATTCCACTCATCAGGCAACACAAGAAGCCCTTTTACTCCATTTACATTAGAAAGCGTATAACGAATACCCGAATTGGTTATTCTTTCATCTAATAGATAATCCCATTGTTGCCATGATAATGTATACCAAACGCCCATAGCATTACCACCATTATTAATTGCATTATAACCCCAATCAGAAGAACCAATTAATGGCACCGTCCTACTGCCACTAATAAAATAATCACTAAAGTTTTGACTCGTACTCCAAGGTTGCCAACATACTCCACCGTGATTAAACCCACTTGTTCCCCAACCGAAAAGGTCTCGATCAGCATATTGGTTAGTGCTTCCCTGACCATTGTCTCCTAAATAATCCCATTGATTATCTGCAAACTTCCAATATGGCACAGTTGCACTACCTATGTATTGTAAATTACCTTTCGAAAAGAACACACGTTTGCCATCTGCACTTATCTTGAACACTCCATTAACAGCCCCTTCTGGAACTATTCTTAAATCGGCAATTATATTAAATCCTATAGCAAAATATCCGTTTTCTGTAATAGCAGTAATTGCCGGCCGAGTTCCTGAATATTTCCCATCAAATGAAATAGCCGAACCGTCTTCTCCCTCCTCCAAAGTCTCTTGCGGAAGCAAAATCGCCCATTTCTCAACATTCTCACCGCTTCCCGCTGGTAACATAATCACGCCTTCACCATCCATGCTGGGTGTCATCGTGTTTTGCGTAAAATCCACCATCACTTTATTCTTCATCCCTGTAATGCAAATGGGTGAATTTGAAGGTGTTGTCACATTAAACTTCACTAAAGCACACTTGTTAAGCAAATGAGCTGAATAGGCCGTTACACCCGAAACATAGTTTTCATAGGATGCTGCACATGAAATCACAGGCAGATGCTCTGTCTGGTCGCTGATGATGACTGAACATTCTTCCGTTGTCCCAGCCGTCAGTGTTTCGGTAGGCATTACATTGCCGAGAAAATAGAACTGTAAAGGCTGACCTTCCGTTGGATTGGTAATGTTGCCAACGAAATTAGTACCGTTGTGCGTCAGTAAACCGACATACTTGCCGCCGCTTCCCACATATACCTTGTCACCACTTTCAAAATCGACCGTACCCGTAGCAGTATTTACATTCACTCTTGAGCCGCTACTTCTTTTCGCATCAAGGGTAATGGTAACGGTTTCGTTTTGATTAGTCTCTTCGTTCTTTTTGCATTGGGTCATGGTCAATACCAAAGCAAAAGCCACCAATATCATGTTTATTCTTTTCATTTTTATTTCCTTTCTTTGTTAGTCGTTTTTCTTGTTTGATTTCAATACGGAATAGCCGACACCTGCCAAAAGCAAAACAAACAGTCCGCTTCCGAGAGGTGCGCCAAAGGTTTGATTGGTGAGGTCGCTACCACCAATAGAATTACCAAAACCTTGATTAGTCAAAGAGCCTATCAAATCTCCGTCACGAAGTAGCATAGATTTATTGGCCGCGTCAGTTTGGCCATAATACAATTCATTGATGTCGCCTCGTTGGAACAATCCACCTTGGGCAAAAACTCCCATAGGCAGCAACAAAGCCAACAGCAATGCTGTGACTTTCCACTTATTTTTTATCTTATAGTTTCGCATAAAAGGATTTTGTTTTTCTACCCAACGGCTCAAATAGGTAATATTACAAAGTATACAGAGCGGAGCCTCCCAAACTCATCCTTATTTTCAATGGTTGGGCTTGCACTCCCATGAATAGAAAAATAATGGATAATAGGTAACACTCCGCTGTTTATGTTGAGTGTATAGACGCAACATAACAGCGAAAGCATCCCTCTTCCCAGTTTTCCCTCTATTCAAGCAAATTGTGCAAGTTCACCATTGAGGAATAAAGCGAAGAATGCGCTTTCTCTGGCCAAAACGATTTCTCCCGTCTTGGCAGGGCAAAAATAGGGAAATCTTTTGATTCGACGATACAAAGTGAGTCAATTTTTAGATATTGCAAGAGAAAAACGTGAAATTCAATTATTTTCCTAAATTTGCTGCTTCAATGTATCCAACACAATGAAGCAGCTGAAACCCTTCATCTTACTAATGGGCTTTGCCCTTGTCCTCTGCCAATGCCAGCCGAAAACGAACGGCCTGACTACCGAGCAATTATACGAGGCGTTTCAGCAACCTGCATCAGAATATCGCCCCTTTGTGCGTTGGTGGTGGAACGGCGACAAGGTGGAATCTGATGAGCTTGTCCGTGAGCTGCGCATTTTGAAAGAAGCAGGCATCGGCGGTGTGGAAATCAATCCCATCGCCTTCCCGAGCTATTGCGACAGCATCGGCAAAGCTTCACTGCAGTGGCTTAGCCCTGAATGGATTGACATGTTGAAGGTCTGTTTCGATGAAGCTGACTCTTTAAATATGACGTGCGACCTGCTTGTAGGTTCGGGCTGGCCCTTTGGAGCCGAGTTTCTCAAGGAAGACGAGCGGGCTCAAATCGTGGTCAACTATGCGGAAACGGTGACTGGACCAACGACTTTGACTATTGTCTGTGACAGTATTTGCGCTAAAGCTATGCCTAAAGTCAGCTCTCCATTTAAGGGCAATACTAAGGAGTTGATGCTGCTTCGATTATATCCGAACCCAGCTACTTCAGTTGATGACGGTATTACCATTTGGTCGGCCCTTCGACAGGCTCAGGGACCTCAGCTTGATAGTATTATCACCATCGAAGTCCCTAACGGGGAATACACTTTGGCCGCCTTGGTGAAAATCAATGGGTTCCTTGAGGTCATCAACGGTGCACCTGGGGCGGCGGGACCTGTGCTCGACCACTTCAACACCGAGGCGGTCAACCGGTACCTTTACAATATGTCGGATAAGATTGAGGCACAAATCGGGCCGCTGAAGGGCAACATCCGCGCCCTCTTCACCGACAGCATGGAACTGGAAGGCTCCAACTGGACCAACGATATGGCCGAGGAGTTTGAACGACGCTATGGCTACGATATTACTGACTATTTGCCGTTTGTCCTCTTCAAAATCGGCTCCATGGGCAGCGCACTTAACTATGACCTTGTCGTGCCCTCAACCGAAGACTTCCAAAAGGAAATCCAACGTGCTCGTTACGATTTTGAAGATTTAAAGGCCCAGCTGATGCAGGAACGCTTCACAGATACCTATCTTGACTGGTGCCATAACCTCGGTGTGAAAGCCCGTGCACAAGCCTACGGTCGCGGCTTCTATCCCTTGGAGAACGCCATGGGCTACGACATCCCCGAAGGCGAGTCGTGGACCACCAATTGGCTGCGTCATAAGCCTGGCGAGGAAATGTCGGAGACCGATTACCGCCGCGGCCGCGCTTATACCATGGTCAACAAGTTCGTTTCGTCAGCAGCCCATTTGGCTGGCAACTGCACCGTCAGCTGCGAGGAGATGACCAACACCTACACCGTCTTCAACATGACGTTGGAACAGCTGAAAATCGGCGGCGACCAATCGGCCATGTCGGGCGTGACGCATAGTGTTTTCCATGGCTTCAATTATTCACCCAATCTTGAAGTGGATTTCCCAGGCTGGCTTCGCTATGGTGCCTTTTACAGCGAACGCAATAACTGGTGGCCGTATTTTCATCTCTATAACGAGTACAAGGCTCGGCTCTCCTACGCTTTGCAACACGGCACCTACTACGCCGACATTGCCATCCTCAACCCCGAGAACGACATGTGGAGCACCATCGGAATGCAGAATGAGCCTTTCCCTAACACCACTCGTGCGCCTTATAAAACTTTGATTTGGGAAGCCATCAACAAATGCGGTGGCGGCGTGGACTACGTGAGCGAAAACATCATCAACCAATCGACCATCCAGAAAGGTAACCTTTGTTTTAACCAAAGAAAATACAATACTTTACTGCTCATTGATGTAGAAAGCTTGCATCCCGAGACCGCCGAGCAATTATTGCATTTTGTAGAAACAGGAGGCAAAATCCTTTGCATCGACACTATCCCTTACCAATCGTTGGGCATGCCGAAACACCATGCTGAAAACGACTCATTGGTCAAGGCTACTATGGAAAAGGTAAAGCAATATAAAGACCATTTCATCTTCGTCGAGCCACCCAAAGAAGGTTTCATCCCTTGGTATGACAGCCTAATGCGGCAGATTCCCCCTTTTAAGGGGGCTAGGGGGATTAAACTGCCGCATTACCTTGACATCGAGAACCCTGACCCCTACGTAATGCAAAACCGCTATACCACAAACGACGGCAGCGAGATGATTTTATTGAGCAACAGCCATCGATACGACTCACACACCACCAAAATCACCTTCTCAAAGGAATTAACCCACAAACGACAAGCCCAAATTTGGGACTTGCAAACAGGCGAACGCTTTACCTTGCCGCTTGAAAATGACAACAGTTATACCTTTGACCTCGGACCTGTCGAGTCGGTACTTATCGTGTTTGAAAAAACGAACAAAAACCTCAAACTACCCATTTGGCAACCACTGCATACCATCATTGGCACAATGCAGCCTACTAATCTTTCTGATGGTTGGGAGGTCACGCTCTGCCATAGTCTTTTGCACGATACCATCACTACCCATTTTGACACCTTGTTTGACCTTAAGGATAGCGAGAAATATCAGCATTTCTGCGGAACCATCGTTTATCGGAAAACCATCGACATAGGTGGAGACGTTGCACACAACGTCTCTACAATTCTGGATTTAGGCCTTGTGGAAGGCGTTTCCAAGGTCTTCGTCAACGGGCAATCGGTTGGCGTACAATATTTTGGACGCAGATTATACGACCTTAGTAAAACCCTTCACGAAGGAGAAAATGACCTTGAAGTCCGCGTTACCACCACCATGGGTAACTACCTCAAGACCTTCAGCCGTGAAGACAACCCAACTACTTGGATCTATGTCAATTATCCTCGACGAGATCAACCTTTGCAGCCCATGGGATTACTTGGACCAGTGAAAATCTATAAACCTGATATACAATGAAAAAGCTCCTATTCACCCTCTGCTTCACCTTGTTGTTGGGCTATTACGCCTTCGCAGACAGCCAACAACCCATCTACAACGCCTCCAAATTCGGCATCCGCAGTGACGGCGTGACCATGAACACCCGCAGCATTCAATTCGCCATCGACTGGATTGCGGAACAAGGTGGTGGCACCCTGCGCTTCTGGGTAGGCCGTTACCTTACGGGCAGCATCCACCTCAAATCCAATGTCACCATCGAACTGGTGGAAGGTGCCGTGCTCGTGGGCAGCACCAACCCTTTTGACTATGATCGCCTCGAAGCCACAAACGACCATGCGCTCATCCTCGCTGAAGGGGTCGAAAACATTAGGCTCATTGGCTATTACAACAGCGGTGGTGTCATCGAGGGACAAGGGCGCGAGTTGGGTAACAACTGCACAGACCTCGTGCACAAAGGCCTGATGAAGGACAAACTAAGCAACGACCGCGTGGGCGAAGGCTTCCGTCCCAGACTGCTGATTTTCAGGGAGTGCAAAAACGTGGAAGTCGACAATGTGACCTTCCGCAACGCTGCCAACTGGGTCACCATGTACGACCAATGCGAGAATGTCAAGGTCAACAATGTACGTATCCAAAGCACGGCCTTTTGGAACAACGACGGTATCGACATCGTGGACTGTGATGGCTTCGTGCTCACCAATAGCTATGTCGACGCGAGCGACGACGCCATTTGCCTCAAGTCGCACAGTGCCAAGAAATTGTGTCAGAATGTTGAAGTGAGAAATTGTACAGCTCGCAGTAGCGCGAGTGGCATCAAGTTCGGCACCATGGGTGCAGGCGGATTTAAGAATGTGCGCATCATCAACAACACCGTCTACGACACCTACCGCAGTGCCATCACCATTCAGAGCGTAGACGGTGGCATCTGCGAGAACATCCTCGTCGACTCACTTTATGCCACCAACGTGGGCAACGCCATCTACCTCAACGTTGGGGCTCGCCGCGACAAGCAGAGTTTCATGGACGGCATTACCATCCGAAACTTATATTGTGAGGTGGCCGACACCAAACCCGATGCAGGCTACGAATATGAAGGTCCCATTGAAGACCTGCCGCGCAACTTCTCGCCTTGCGGCATCATCGGACTGAAGGACAGCAAGATAAAGAATGTCACTTTGGAGAATATTGAGATCCTATTCCCTGGCGGCGGTGACCCGCATTATGCCCATGTAGGCCTTGACGAGTTGGATAAGGTACCCGAAATGCCCAAGGCCTATCCCGAGTTCTCGCAACACATGGAGCTGCCCGCCTGGGGCTTCTTCATTCGCCATGTTGACGGTTTGATAATGAACAATATTTCACTAAAAGCGATGAAAAAAGACTATCGCACTGCCATCGTCCTAGATGATGTCAGCCACCACAAAATCGACCACCTCAAGGTGGAAGAACCCGATGGGGAACAAAAAGAAAACCTTTATGAACGCAAATAAGCCCTTACCTTTTTTGAAAATTCTTGATAATCTACTAACTCCTTTGAAAATCAACATATTAAAAATGTAATAATCTTATTTTCAACTATTTATGAAAAACTGTTGTTTTTTTTCTTACCTTTGCGTTCGATTTTGAATGCGAAAAAACAACAATAGCATAAATTTCAACGAATTATGTACCAAATTTTTAAAGACCAACTCGAAAAGTCAAAACTCATCATTTCTGGAGTAAAGAGGAACCAACGCTTAGGTCGCGATGCCGGCGTGGAAGAAAGTGTGATGCAGAAGATGGAGGAAGACTGCAAGCGTTTGGAAGCCATTTCTGCCGAAATCGACAAACTTCAAGAAGAACTCCGCAAGAAGAGTGATGAAGCCCATGTCGCCCTCAACACTTTGAAAAGCAGGACCCAAACTGTGAAAAAAGCCATCAAATCAAAGTATGACCAAACTTGGTGGAACAAGTTCGGCATCCCCGACAGAAGATAAGTATTTACGATTTAAAACTCTAATGAAGCCGTTTCTGACGAAACGGCTTTTTTCGTGCGGATTAGAATCTTCTTCTCCCCTTTCAAAGTAGTGGCAAACAGATAGATAGCATCACCGTCACCGATTTTCAAGGTCTTCCGCAACTCTGCCACCGAAAGCGGGAAATTGCGCACCGCAATGCTGGCCTGTTCAACATCGGGCAACAAGGTTTGCTTCAACTTTTTGTTATAAGCGGCCCAGCTTTCCACTTCAAAGATACGGCCAGGAAAACTGGAAATCAATTGCTCAGAAGTATATAAATTACTGTTTTTGTGCAGCTTAAAAACGTCAAAACGCTCGGTCAACAATTTGAAACAGCCTGCTTTCATCACGGCGGGATTGGGTTCGTAAAGGTAATTCAAAACATCCTCTGCAAGGTGACTTTGACAATTGCGTTCTTCCTCCAAAATGAAACGCAATTCAGGCTGATCTGTCAGCAAATTGACGCAAACAAACTGCACTTCACCTTGATAGTCTCGTTCCATGATGAAATCCAACTCCTTGCATTCATTGGCGACGGCCACCACATGCACTTCTTTCACATGCTGCAACTCCTCCAAAGCTTTGCTGATGTCAAGCATCGGAGATAGTTTCACCATCACCCTTTCGGCTTTTTGAAGTAGCAGTTCTTGCAAGACGGCAACATCGGGTGTACAGTCGCTAATGGAGACGGTTTTACGCCCATAGGCATCGCGACGAGCTGGGTCAAGGAAGATGCAGTCCTTTGGCGCACAGTGGTTCAAATAATCCTCAGCCGTTTCATTCCACACCTTGATGTCAGCTTGCAGAACACCAAAATTGTGTCGTGCCAAGTCGCAAAGCTCGGCTTGTTGCTCCACGTAATCGGTTTGCTGGAAATGTTGTGAAATGTAATAGGTGTCGATGCCCAAGCCGCCCGTCAGGTCGGCAAAGGAATGGCCTTGAAGCAACTTGGCTTTGTATTGTGCGCTGGCCTCCGACGAGCACTGTTCAATGGAGAGATGTGCAGGGAAGAGCAAGTCCTCGTTCTCGCTCCACGACGGCACTTTCTTGCGCAACAGTTGCCGCGCCTCGATTTGTCGCAAGGCCAAAGAAACGTCAGTGCCGACGGGCGCCTTTTTCAAGGCGAGCGTCGGCACATCGGCGTTCAGGTTTTCCCTGATGAATTGTTTTGTAGTCTCGTTCAAGTTCAAATCTTCTTCAGATTCATCACCTCAAGGTCGGTGAGGAAACGCCACTCGCCACGAGGCAGTCTGTATTTGTCGAGACCGGCAAACATCACGCGGTCGAGCTTGGTCACTTCGTAGCCGAGGTGTTCGAAAATACGGCGCACAATGCGGTTGCGGCCCGAATGGAGTTCGATGCCGATGCTCTTCTTGCTGTCGTCGTCCTGATCATATGCGATGTTGTCGGCAGCGATGGGGCCATCGTCCAACTCAATGCCTTCAGCAATGCGCAACATGTCGTTCTTAGTCAAGGGCTTATTCAAGATGACATGATAGAGCTTCGGAACCTCGCTGCTCGGATGGGTCAGCCTTTTGGCCAAGTCACCGTCGTTGGTGAACAGCAACAAGCCGGTAGTCTGTTTATCGAGACGGCCCACAGGATAGACACGCTCAGGGCAGGCATTCTGCACAAGTTCCATGACGGTGTCACGCTCATACGGGTCATCGGATGTGGTGATATAGCCTTTGGGCTTGTTGAGCAGGATGTAACGAAGTTTCTCGCGGTTGAGGGTCTGGCCACCATAAACCACCTTGTCTTCGGTCTTCACCTTATAGCCCATAGTGGTAATGACTTCGCCATTCACCTCCACGCAACCAGCCTTGATGAGGTCATCGGCTTCACGGCGTGAGCAGATGCCGCAGTCGGCCAGATATTTGTTCAAGCGGATCTCGCCAGTGGCTTTCGGGCGGTCGTACAACGGGTCTTTCTCGCGGACATAGCCCTTACGACCACGGCGTGGCTCTTCTTCATCCTCAAAACGGCGGCCACGGGGACGGTCATCGAAACGACGGTTGCCACCACGCGGTCTGTCATCATCAAAGCGACGACGAGGACGCTCATCATCTTCAAAACGACGTCTTGGACGGTCGTCGTCAAATCTGCGACGCGGTTTATCGTCATCATGGAAGCGGCGTTCACGCGGCTTGTCGTCGTCGAAACGACGGCGCGGACGCTCGTCATCATCAAATCTGCGGCGGGGACGGTCATCGAAACGACGCTCGCCACGGGGTTTGTCATCATCAAAACGACGACGTGGTTTGTCGTCATCATTAAAGCGGCGACGCGGACGGTCGTCGTCATGGAAACGGCGTTCACGCGGTTTGTCGTCATCGAAACGACGACGCGGACGCTCGTCATCGTCAAATCGGCGGCGAGGACGTTCGTCACGACGGCCTTCGCCACGTTCTTCGTCGTCGAAGCGGCGGCGGGGACGGTCACCAAACTTACGGTCACCGAACCTGCGGTCGCCACGATTGTCATCAAATCGGCGCTCACCTCTCGGCTTGTCGCCAAAGCTTCTCTCTTCTTGTCCTTCTTCGTCACCGTCACGGTGATAGAATTTGAAGGACCTCCTCTGTTGGAACACTTCCGGTTCGTCAACAGGCTTTCTGGTGCGCGGACGCTTGCCAGATCTTTCGTTGTCAGTCATTTAGTAATAATGTATTAATGTTGAAAATGTCATTCCTTTCGCGGAATGGGCGGCAAAAGTACGAATTTTTGGGGAAACAAGCCCTATTCGCTCAAATTATTAATGCAAACTCTCGGAAAATCTCGCTTCAACTCGCTGATTTTCTTTTCTTTCAGCTGTTCAAACTTCTTATAAGACTCGCTTTCTGGGAAAAGTGGTCTATGCTGAAGCATCTGCTTCAACTCTGCGGCGGCTTTCATTGCGGGCTTTTCCTTCGGGTCGATGGCAAAATCGACGAAGCGTTCCCAAATGTAACGAACTGCCTGTTCGGTGGGATGGACCATGTCTTCCTTATAAAAACGATAGTCACGCATTTCGTCCAATAGGATTTCGTAGGCTGGGAAATAATAGGCATTGCCAAATTGTTTGCACACCTGATCGACGGCCAACAACAAGGCCGCCTTGCTCAGCTGGTTCTCGTGCAAACCATCCTTCAAATGCCGCAAAGGCGAGACGGTGAAGATAAACCGCTTTTCAGGATGCTGCTGAACGATCTCAGAAAGGTATTGGACAGATTGTTCCACAGATAGGAAAACACGCTCAAAACGAGCTGCAGGCAACTTGTGGCAGTTGGAAACCACAAACCCATTCTCTTTATTTCGGAAAACCCATGAAGTGCCCAGACTAAGGATAATCCACTTGGATTTGACAAAATGCGCATGAGCCTCAGCAAGACACTGATTGACCTGTTCCAAAAGTTCCTCCTCAGAACGGTTCCAAAACGTCGTGTTGTGGCTAAAAGTGCAGTATTGCCCCTCGCCTACTTCAAGCACATCCTCATGTCCAAATGACTTTCCACTATCCAGCCGCTCCAGCGACTGGGCGATGCTGGCAGGATTGTAAAGCACCCCAAATGGATTCACCAAGGCATCAAATCCCAAACCACGGCAAAGGCTACCCACTTCGTCAGCGAAGCATGAACCTAGGAAGAGCAGACCGTCGCAATAGTGAATGGAGTGGTTTAGAGGGGTAATATTTACTTCCGTATGGAATATCATCTTTTTTCCTCACCCCCTGCCCCTCTCCGCGTGGAGAGGGGTGTGGGCTACCGCACGCTGTTTATAATGTTTTCTATTAATTCTGTGAGATGCTGTTTATCGCAATCTTCGTTTCTTAGCCTAAATGTTTTGATACCTTTCGACTCAAACACTGAAGCTCGATACGTATCATATTCTTTAACCTCTTCGTTATCATGAATCGATCCATCAATCTCCAACACCACATTCAGTTCGGCACAATAGAAATCAGCAATAAAACCATCTATTACCTGTTGTCTCCGCCATTTCAAATTCTTTATCTGCCTATTGCGTAGCATTTGCCATACCACATCTTCACTTTCAGTCGGATTCTTACGAAATTGTCTCGCAAGCTCAAGTTTTTTAGGGTTTATCTTCTGGTTACGAATCACCCCCTGGGGCCTAGTAGGCTCTTCCCCCTCTCCGCCATGGAGAGGGGGCCAGGGGGTGAGGCCAAACTGTTCTCCCATCTCGTTACGTTATTTATTCTCCGCCAAAAACCTCTCCACCTCAATACCCGCCATGGCACCCGTACCAGCAGCCACGATGGCCTGACGATAGATGCGGTCCTGGCAGTCGCCACAAGCGAAGATGCCCTCTACATTGGTGGCCGTCGACTTCGGCTTGGTGATGATATAGCCGTCCTCATCCATATCGAGGATGCCTTTGAAAGGCTCCGTATTCGGCGTGTGGCCGATGGCCTCAAAGAAGCCGTCCACATAGATGGTGCGCTCTTCTTTGGTGTCGCTGTGATAGAGCACAGCACCCTTCAATTTCTTCATGAAGCCTTGTTGCTCGCCGAAAAGTTCCTTGGTCTGGTGTTTCCACAACACTTCGATGTTGGGCGTGTTCAACACGCGGTGTTGCATGGCTTTGGATGCGCGCAACACATCGCGGCGGACGATGAGATAGACCTTATTACAGAGCTTGGCCAGATAGGTGGCATCCTCGCAAGCCGTGTCACCGCCGCCAACTACTGCGACATCCTTACCTTTATAAAAGAAGCCGTCGCAAGTGGCACAGGCCGACACGCCACCACCTTTGAACTCCTCCTCGGTGGGCAAGCCAAGGTAACGCGCCGCAGCACCCGTGGAGACGATGATGCTGTCGGCCAGTAACTCACCATCGTATTCCGTCGTCACCTTAAAGGGACGCTGGCTGACATCGATAGCCGTCACCTCGCCTTCGCGAATCTCAGCACCGAATCGCAAAGCCTGCTGACGGATGTCTTCCATCATGTCAGGGCCGTTAATGCCTTTCGGATAGCCTGGGAAGTTCTCGATTTCGGTAGTTTGGGTCAGCTGGCCGCCAGGTTGCATACCCTCGTAAACGACGGTTTTCACATCGGCGCGGCAGGTATAGATGGCTGCAGTGTAGCCCGCAGGGCCTGAGCCAATTATCAGACATTCAATATGTTCCATTTTCTTAAGTTTAGAGTTTAGTGTTTAGAGTTTAGTGTAATTTTGTGCAAAGGTAACTTTTTTTTCTGAAAGTGAGCCATAGTTCAAAAAACATTCGTATCTTTGCAGCCGCAAATCCAATCGGGGTGTGGTGCAGTTGGCTAGCATTCTTGCATGGGGTGCAAGCGGTCGCCCGTTCGAGTCGGGCCACTCCGACGGTTCAAGGACATCAAAGCAATTTGATGTCCTTTTTTGTTGA